>JGI24707J26582_10002552_pt1 | contig 13555 bp, 13 predicted proteins | sample BioPla1DNA1_FD_26582 | JGI IMG/M metagenome (IMG submission 26582) | reverse complement strand
ATAACTATGAAGAAAACAATTTTACTAGTCTTAGCTATCAGTTGCTCACTCTTAACTTTTGCTCAAAAAAGTTACACTATTAACGGAGTGGTAGAAGATAAAGCATTAAATAATACGACTGTTTACCTTTATGAATATGACGATTTACTCTCTTCGGTAGATGACTTCTTAAAAGAAAACATGACCGTTATAGATAGTACCCAAGTAAAAAACAACAAGTTTAAGTTTACCCAAAAAGTGCCTAAAGACAATCCTGTTCTTTGTTTACTGTACGTTCCTGCAATGAAATATCCATTTCAAGTAGCACTAGAACCAGGTACAATAGAAGTGGAGATTCTTAAAGGGGGAGATACCGTTCCGTATTATAGCACATTGAAGGGTACTTCTGTAAACAATGATTTAGATGAGTATTTACTTAAAACCATTCGTGAAATAACAAAGCTGAGCAATGAAATGCAAGCTAGTAGTGATGCGGATAAATTTCAAGAAATCATAGAAATACTAACTAAGGTATCTACCGATCTAAGAACCAACACGTCTCTTTTAGTAAATAAATACATTGACAAAAAGCCCCTAGGCGAACAATTATTATTTACTTTTTTCGAACTACTAGAAAAAGAAGATTTAGATGCAATTAAGTCTAAGCTATCTAAAGAAACACTAGATAAGTTAAACGAGAAACAGATTATGATGGAGAGTCAACTAGAATCTCTTCCTTCTTTATTCTAAAATAGAACAGATAAAAAAAGACTCTTTTGTTTTGTGTATTCAGTACAACTTACAAAAGAGTCTTTTATATTCTCACAATTAAACCAATCGCCTAAAACGCTGATTCCTGTGAGCTATTCGTTTGTGAATATCGTTCATTAAAGGCTTACCTGCAACTACTAAAGTCACTGCAATTAAAATAAGAAGTACCCCTAATATTATTCTGGCTGTTATTTGTTCCTGAAACACTAATACGCCTATTAATAATGCAGTAACGGGTTCAAGAGCACCAATTATAGCCGTTGATGTAGAGCCAATATATTTTACAGCTATATTTATAAAAAGTATAGATATAACCGTTGGAATAATGGCTACACCCAATAAATTTAATCCAGCGTGATAAGAAGGAATAAGTTGTAACTCGGTTAAGAGTTTTGTTCTTGCTATAAATACAAACATGCCAAAGAATATAACCCAAAAGGTCATCTTACCAATAGACATCGTCCGTAATGAAGAGTGCCCCACTCCAATGATATAAAGTGAATAGGCTAAGGCCGAAAATGCCACTAATATTAATCCTTTATTACTCAAAGCAGTTTGGCCATCTCCTTTATATAACAAAGCTATTCCCACTAAGGATAAAGCAATACATCCAAAAGTCAAGAAAGAGGCTTTTTCTTTAAAAAACAAAGTCATAATAACAGCTACCAAAACGGGATAAATAAAAAGTATGGTAGAAGCTATACCCGCATCCATATATAAAAAGCTCTGAAATAAAAACAAAGAAGATAAAGAGAAGATCACCCCAAAAACAAACAATGGAAACACCTCTTTNTTTGTTATTTTTAGCGACTCTCCTTTACTAATTAANAACACTCCTAGTAATAAGGAAGCAAAAGCAAAACGATAAAAAAGTACAGAATCTGGATTCATTCCTTCATCATATAGAGGAAGTGAAAACAAGGGATTTGTACCGTAGGCTACAGATGCTATAATTCCAAATAGCACTCCTTTCATTTTGTTACTCATTTTCTTTCTTTACAATTAATATTACCCTAACCTAAAATCGGGCGCAAAGATAGTTTAAAAACAAGTACACAAACCTATTTTACAATAAAAAACGATCCATTTAACTCACTTATTAACAATTGGTTCTGACACTTTAATAGCTAGTCAAATTCAAAAGAATCTAAAATGAATAAAATTGCTTACTTTCGATACGATAAACGGATTAAAAAGAGTGCTTTTTGATAGTAATAAGAAGGAATATCAGACGAACAGATAAATCACTTTTGTTTTTGAAAAGCCAACGTATTTCTCTCCCAAAAAACTCCATCGGTATATCCTTGTATCGAATTATCTTCATCGGCTATTTCTAATCTCTTTTCGGCCCAAGCACAATACAAAGGATTTTGTTCTATTCCTATATACTGACGATTTAACTTTTTAGCCACCACACTGGTTGTTCCTGACCCTAAAAAAGGATCGAGTACCACATCTCCTTCATTCGAACTAGCTAAAATAAGCTTAGCTATTAATTTCTCTGGTTTTTGTGTAGGGTGAGCTGTATTCTCTGGCATAGACCAAAAAGGAATGGTAATATCATTCCAAAAGTTTGATGGACAGGTATCTCTAAATTTACCTTTCGATGTNTCTTCCCAGTCTTTAGGTTCTCCTTCNACTCGATAGGGAGCTAGTACCTGACGCCNTTCTTTAACTGCATCTAGATTAAAAGTAAACTCATTAGACTGTGTGGCATACCATATATCTTCTATACTATTTTTCCAGTTTGTTTTTGCTCCACGTCCCTTTTCACGCTGCCAAGTAATGCGATTGCGCACATTAAAATGNTTCATCAACTCCACTCCAATAATCAAACTAGAACACCAATCACAACAGACATAGATAGTACCGNTAGGTTTTAATTTTTCTTTTAAAGCTACAATCCATTCCTCAGTATAAATATGGTATTTTTCTGANGTAGTCTTAGCGTATCGATTGCCATGNTACTCTTTNGTTAAATTATAAGGTGGATCAACAATCAGTAAATCAACAGATTCATTGGGAATGATTTGAATAGCCTCAAAGAAATCACCAATAATAGTCTTATTTGTTTCAGTTAATAACTCCTTATCAAATGCTTTTAAATCGATACATCTTTTAATATAGGGTGTACCCTCTTCAATATTAAAATCAATTGTTTTATTTAAAGGAGACTTTTTCTTCTTTTTACTCATTGTATTCTAGCTATATAATTTATCCTTGTCCGCTTACAGAACAAAGATAGCAAAGAATTTCAAAACTTTACTGCACTACACTTATTCAGAAGATAATTAGATGAGAATCCATAAATATCTCTTTTAATTTCTCTATTTTTTATTAATATTTAAAACTATTACACTCAATCGTTGTTTCTATAACTTTAAGTAATACACAAACAAAAATATATGACATTTACATATGATACCACACAATTGTTGTGGGCCTTTGGTCTTACNCTCTTTGCGGGTTTATCCACAGGTATTGGTAGCTTGATTGCTTTTTTTGCTAAACGAACCAACACGAATTTTTTATCTTTCTCGTTAGGACTTTCAGCTGGAGTTATGATTTACGTCTCTTTTGTTGAACTCTTTATGGAGTCTCGTGAGATGTTAGCTCAATTACACGGAGAAAAACTAGGTTTTACTTATGCTACACTGGCTTTCTTCGGTGGAGTGTTAGTCATTGCTATTATAGATAAGTTAATTCCAGAGGCTGAGAATCCTCATGAAATTAGACCGTTAGAAGAGATGCCCGAAGGTGAGTCTATTCCTGAGGATGAAATGACAAGTAAAAAAGCAACAACTAAGAAACAAGAGAACAAACGACTTTTACGAGTGGGATTAGTTACCGCATTGGTTCTGGCTATTCATAACTTNCCTGAAGGAATGGTTACNTTTTTAGCAGGATTGAAAGATCTATCCATTGCTATTCCTATTGCCGTGGCTATTGCTATTCATAATATTCCTGAAGGNGTTTCGGTATCTATTCCAATTTTTTATGCTACGGGTGATCGTAGAAAAGCCTTTTGGTTGTCTTTCTTATCAGGATTAGCCGAGCCTGTAGGTGCTCTTGTAGGGTACTTGGTTTTAGCTCCTTATCTTAACGATAATGTTTTTGGTATTCTATTTGGTGGCATTGCAGGTATTATGGTCTATATTTCGTTAGATGAACTACTTCCTGCTGCTGAGGAATTTGGACATCACCACACGGCTATTTATGGTTTAATTGTTGGTATGGGTATTATGGCTTTTAGCTTACTACTTTTTATGTAAACACGTTCACTATAATATTCTAACATTCAGAGTTGATTTTATTCAAGTTTTGGGGTTCCATTAAACGCCCCAACTCTTGCTTATTAAACTACACAAGAATAATAGTCCGTTGATACTACAACCGAATGGATACTTTATTTTTTAGAGCATATCGTTCAGATACCCTTTCTGTTTTAGGATAGAAAGTAAAAATAATACGCCATTTATCCGATTGATATCTAAATCGCCTTCCACTAATCCCCTTTTCAATGGCTTTTATCTTATCTTCTAAAAACAGAAAAAGAGTAGCGGGTACTACCTCTCCTAACTGAGTACAATGAACTAAAATAAAAAAAGGGTGTGTGTCACTAAACAAAGCTACTTGTTCTAACAACTCTATAAAAATGGGTGTTGTGGTAACAACAAGACTATTAAAATAGGTAGTTGAAGAAGAAAAGTGCTTTGGTTTCATAAGGATACGTTGAAAGAGTTATTTTTTCTCTCTAAACACCTCTTGTAAACGTCCGTAAGCATCGAACGATTTTCTTGAAGCCAATCGGATAGTGATAATTAAAGAGAGCATAGAAGCCGAGAAACAAATGACAGTAATCATCATTTGATACTTTATGGCTACATCGGGAGAACTTCCCCCTAATATTTGTCCTATCATAGTACCAGGAAGTGCAACCAATCCTAATACCGACATATTAGCAATTAAAGGACTGAAAGCCTTTACCATAGCTTCGCTAATAAAAGGTGCTTGAGCCTCTGAACGTGTCGCTCCATTTCCTAATAGATAACTATAAAGTTGCTGTTCACGTTGCAATCCGCTATAAAACGTATTTAAGGCAATAACATTACTTGAAAGCATATTTCCCATAATAATACCAAATATTGGTATAAAGTATTGTGCACTAAATACATTGTTAATCTGCAACACAATACCAAGGAAATACAACCCTACTAATACAACACTAATTAAGAATCCAAAAGCAATAGGCATCATTAAAACCTTAGCTTTAATACGTGTTCTAGACAAAGCAGTGTGGGTGGCTACAAAAATCATTATAATCACCCATAAAAAGTTTATCCAAGGACTATCCCAATAAAACAGATATTTTAAGTAAACGCCCACAAGAAAGAGTTGAACTATCATACGGAGGGCTCCTATTATGGTAGCTTTTAATAGTCCAGTTTTATACTTCCATAAATAAAAACAGGGAATACCCATTAAAAACATTCCTACTAATAAACTGCTAAATGATATATCTATAGTACCCAAAACGCTTAAATTTAGAGGTGNATTTGTTGATCACACCGAGATGAAAAACTTTTATCGTGAGAGACAGCTAACACAGAGAGTCCNGCATTTGTATGTTGCTTTAGAAAACTAAAGACTTTGTGAGAAGATTCCGAATCTAGTGCAGAGGTCGGCTCATCGACTACCAATAAAGGCTTTTTTAGCAATACCGAAGTAGCTATCATAATTCTCTGACGTTGTCCCCCTGAAATCTCTGAAACTTTACGTTGATATAAGTCGGCATCTAACCCCAACTCATGAAAGCTATCTAATACTTTTTCTTCCGAAAAAGGAATGTGCTGATTGTTCTTTAACTGAAAGGGCATTTTCACTATCTCTTCTACCCAAATAGAAGGCAGGGCTAACTCTTGAGGTATCCAAGCAATTTGTTTGCGTACTTGATTTATCGTCTCTTTAGTTAACTCTATATCGTTTACTATAACTCGTCCTTTTTTTAGAATAACAAAACCTAATACAGCATTAAGCAACGAGGTTTTCCCCCTTCCCGACTCTCCTAATACACAAGCTATCTCTCCCTTTTTTACTTCCATATTAAAAGCAGAAAACAACTCATTATCATCGTATGCCAAGGTGGCATCTTCTATTTTCAGAATATTTTTCATAATTAATGGTCAAAGATAGCAAGGATTTTCTATTTTTAAGTTGCATTAGCTAATTCTCTTGATTAAAATTAAAAAACAAGAAAAGTTAGATTAGCTTTGTTTGGCAATTTATATTCATTGAATTTTAACACGGAAAGTAATTATGATCTTAAATGAAAGGGAAACCCGAAACGAACAGGTTATATCGATAGCAAAACAAATGATGACTGCAGCAAGAACAGCTCCAAAGGCTCGTGGTGAAGATATTGTGGAAACCATAACAATAACTCATGAACATATAAAACAGTTATCTGATGCTATGTTAGAGGTCTTAACTCCTGATGGTAAACGTCGTTTTGAAAGGGACGGAAACAACATTTTGAAAGCAGAATGTATTGTACTTATTGGTACTCGTTCCATGAATATGGCATTAGATTGTGCTTACTGTGGTTACAACACTTGTGCAGAAAAAAAGAAAGAGGTTCCTTGTGCCATGAATAACATTGATGTGGGTATTGCTATTGGATCGGCTTGTGCTACAGCGGCTGATTTTAGGGTAGATACTCGCGTTATGTATTCGGCTGGTAAGATAGCTCAACAACTAGGATGGTTAAAAAACTGCTCCTCGGTTATTGCTATTCCAGTGAGTGCATCTAGCAAAAACCCCTTCTTCGATCGTCCTGCTCCTAAGAAATAAGTATATGATAAAAAATAGTACGCTTAATCATTTAAATTGCTTCCTTCCTGCGGAATGGTACCCTCAAAGTGGCATTCAATTAACATGGCCTCATAAAGAGACCTGTTGGGAACCTATGCTTCAAGAAGTGGAAGCTTGTTATATTTCTTTAGCTACTGAAATAGCTAAAAGGACTTTACTTTTAATTGTTTCTCCTCATCCTGAAGAGGTGGAAGATACATTAACTCAAGCGCAAGTAAATCTTAAAAATGTACGGTTTTGCAAATGCAACTCTAACGATACATGGGCTCGCGATCATGGTCCGATAACTTTAATGAGTAATAATAAACCTTATTTATTAGATTTTATGTTTAATGGTTGGGGACTGAAATTTGCTGCTAACTTAGATAATTTAATTACTGAAGGGTTATTTGAACGACAAGTTGTTAAAGGTGAATACGTAAACTGTCGCAACTTTGTACTTGAGGGAGGAGCTATTGAAAGTGATGGTGAGGGGACTCTTTTAACAACATCGCATTGTTTATTAGCCCCCAACAGAAACGACACGATGAGTAAACAAGCAATTGAAGATTACTTAATGGAAATATTTTGTCTTAAACAAGTACTTTGGTTGGATTATGGTTACCTAGAAGGCGATGATACAGATAGTCATATCGACACATTAGCTCGTTTTTGCAATCCTTCAACTATAGCTTATGTACAATGTAACAATGAAAAGGATGTACACTATAAAGCATTGAAAAAGATGGAGGAGCAATTAAAAACCTTCCGTCAGCTTAATGGTGACCCCTATAACTTAATCCCGCTCCCTATGGCCGACGCAGTTTATTGTGATGGATATCGTCTTCCAGCCACTTATGCTAATTTCTTAATTATGGATGAAGCCATTCTTTATCCTACTTATAATCAAGAAGCAAACGATAATCAAGCTAAAGAAATCTTACAAAATATATTTCCTAATCATGAAGTTATTGGAATTTGCTGTAGTCCTTTAATTAAAGAACACGGTTCACTTCATTGTGTTACCATGCAATTTCCAAAAGGAGTTATCGCATAAATAGCAACTCCTCTCTTTTTATCTCACTCTTTTAATTTATGAATATGAAAACAATAGTAGATAACAAACCAAAGAAAATAAAAGTAGGAATAGTTCAGCAAAGCAATACTGCTGATATTAAAGATAATCTTAAAAAATTAGGTAAAAACATAGAAGATTGTGCTAAAAAAGGTGCAGAACTAGTCGTTCTACAAGAAATTCATAACACCCTCTACTTTTGTCAAGTAGAAGATACGGACAATTTTGACTTCGCAGAACCCATACCTGGACCTTCGACTAAATATTATGCTAAGTTAGCTAAAGATTTAGGCATCGTACTGGTTACCTCTCTTTTTGAGCGTAGAGCTCCTGGTCTTTATCACAACACCTCTGTTGTATTTGAAAAAGATGGGACTATTGCTGGGACTTATCGAAAAATGCATATTCCAGATGATCCTGCTTATTATGAAAAGTTTTACTTTACACCTGGTGATTTAGGTTTTACTCCAATAGATACCTCTTTAGGACGCTTGGGGGTTCTTATTTGCTGGGATCAATGGTATCCTGAAGCTGCTAGATTAATGGCTCTAAAAGGTGCTGATTTATTAATTTATCCTACGGCTATTGGTTGGGAAAGTACTGACACTCCTGAAGAGAAAAAACGTCAACTCGATGCTTGGGTTATTGCTCAAAGAGGTCATGCAGTAGCTAATGGATTACCTGTTATTTCTGTTAATCGCATTGGTCATGAATTAGACCCTTCGGGACAAACAAATGGCATTCAGTTTTGGGGTAACTCTTTTGTTGTAGGTCCTCAAGGTGAGTTTTTAGCTGAAGCTAGTAACGATAAAGAAGAAAATATAGTGGTTGATATTGATATGGAACGGACAGAAAATGTACGTCGTTGGTGGCCTTTCTTCCGTGATAGACGAATCGATGCTTACGATCAAATTACAAAGCGTTATATTGATTAATGATTAAGAACACATCACCTACTATTTCTAAATAAATAAAGCCTCTGCTTAAAATCTGACAACCACTATTGATGTCATACTTAGCAGAGGCTTCTTTATGTCTTATTATCTAGACTTCGCTTAAAGCTACTTAAAGGTAAAATTCCGATTGATTAAAAAGTTTACCCCACCGTAAACAAACAATCCTAAAAATTGAGCCCAATATTCATTCATGTGCAGTCCTTCAACTAGAAGAAGTAGAATAATAAATTGAGCACTGTAAGCCAAGGCTACAGCTAAAGAAAAAAGTAACACTCGCTTACCCAATGAATGTTCTCTAAACGTAGCAGGGAATATCCAAAAGCTAGACCAAAAGAAATTATGAATCTGCGCAATTAAATAACCCACTACATTCGAAATAAGGTAACCCACCTGAAAGACTTCCATCATTAAATAAACAATTAATGCAGTAATTAATGCATTCGCTGTTCCAATAATAGCAAAACGAAGGAGTCTTGTCGATTCCCTCATTATTCCTTAGGAACTTTTATTTCGGTTACTTTAAGATGAAGTTCGTCTAATTGTTTCTGATCGATTGCTGCTGGAGCATCCATCATGGCATCTCTTCCCGATGTATTTTTAGGAAATGCAATACAATCTCTAATAGAATCTAATTCAGCAAATAGAGAAACCCAACGATCTAAACCATATGCTATACCACCATGAGGAGGTGCACCATAAGTAAAAGCTTTCATTAAGAATCCAAATTGCTCGGCCGCTTTCTCTTCAGTGAAACCTAAGTGCTTAAACATCTGATTCTGTAACTCACTATCGTGAATACGTATAGAACCACCCCCTACTTCTACTCCATTAATCACCATATCATAGGCATTAGCGCGAACTTTACCTGGATCAGTCTCTAACAATGGAATATCTTCTTTCTTGGGAGAAGTAAAAGGATGATGTACAGCAACAAAACGATTCTCTTCCTCGTCCCACTCAAATAATGGGAAGTCAACCACCCATAAACAAGAGAATTTACTCTTATCACGTAATCCCAATTGTTTAGCCACTTCTAAACGAAGTGCAGACAACTGTTTACGAGTTTTCATTACATCATCACCCGATAGAATTAAAATTAAGTCTCCTGGTTGAGCCGATAAAGCCTCTTTCATTTGCTGAAGAGTTTCTTGCTCGTAAAATTTATCAACACTAGATTTTACATTCCCATCGGGTTGTACTCTAGCATAAACCATTCCTTTAGCACCTACTTGAGGAGTACGTACGTAATTGGTTAACTCATCTAATTGTCTTCGAGTATAAATAGCCGCACCCTTTACACAAATACCACCAACATAAGCAGCCTCATCGAAAACCTTAAACCCATGACCTTGTAAAATATCCATTAACTCTACAAAGCGCATATCAAAACGCGTGTCGGGTTTATCACTACCATAATATTTCATAGCATCAGCCCAAGTCATACGAGGGAACTCTGCTAATTCAACATTTCTAATTTCCTTAAAAAGATGTCTTGTCATTCCCTCAAAAAGAGAAAGAATATCTTCTTGATCCACAAAGCTCATCTCACAGTCAATCTGAGTAAACTCTGGTTGTCTATCGGCACGTAAATCCTCATCACGAAAACACTTTACAATTTGGAAGTAACGGTCAAAACCCGATACCATTAGTAATTGTTTTAATGTTTGAGGTGATTGAGGAAGAGCATAAAACTCGCCTGGATTCATACGAGAGGGTACAACAAAATCACGAGCTCCCTCGGGTGTAGAACCTATCAACATAGGTGTTTCCACCTCTAAAAAGCCTAAATTATCTAGATACTTGCGAACTTCCATAGTTACTTGATGACGTAACTCAAGGTTTTTACGTACTGGACTTCTTCTTAAGTCTAAATAACGATACTTCATACGTAAATCATCACCTCCATCTGTTTTATCTTCTATAGTAAACGGAGGAGTTTTTGAACTATTCAATACGGATAACTCCGACACAATGATTTCAATATCACCCGTAGGTAACTCATCATTTTTACTAGAACGCTCATTAACCTCTCCCTTTGCTTGGATGACAAACTCACGACCCAACTTATTTGCACTATGACAAAGTTCTTCATTAGTCTCTTCATTAAAAACAAGTTGAGTAATACCAAAACGATCGCGTAGATCAACAAAAGTCATTCCACCTAATTTACGCACTCGTTGAACCCATCCCGAAAGGGTAACATTTTCGCCAATATGAGAGCTTCTCAACTCCCCACAAGTATGTGTTCTATACATATTTTTTCTATTTGTATCTTATAATTCTATTTATTCCTTTTCTATTCTACTGTTCTTTACACTACAAAATAGCTGGAGCACTCTTTTCTATTTCTAAAACAGAAAAGAGTCCATGAACAGTTAACGTTTCAGTTTTTTAGGAACTAAAACATGCAATCCTTTTTCTATAGCCTTTATTTTAAGTTCAGTTACCTTTCCCATCGGATCGCCATCAAAATGGATATCCGTTTCCTCAACACATTTAATCTTCAACTCTTTGCATTTAAAGGTTTTCACTTTGCTATGCTTATTTATATTGCCATTAAAAAGAAGAAATGCCACTTGCGGTATTTCTATTAAATTCATCTGTTCTAATGCAGTAACATCTATAAAGCCATCTTTTACTGAAGCCAATGGAGTTATATACGCATTGTTTCCATATTGTGATGCATTTCCACAAGTTATTAAATACGCTTCAATATCTGCACAAACACCATCAACACACACCTCATACAAACGAGGCTTATAGCGCAAACCTTCGTGTAAGGCTTTCTCCACATAAGTTAACATTCCTCTTTTATTTGCTTCGGCAAACTTTAAGCTGACAAAGGCATCAAAACCAATGCCACAAGTGCAAAAGAAAGGAAGTCCATTAGCCGTACCATAATCAATGGTATCTACTACCCCCTGATCAAAAACCTTCAAAGCATTTTTAATATCTAGCGGTATTTTAAGATGCCGAGCCAAGCCATTACCCGATCCACAAGGAATTATGGCTAAAGTTGTATCAGTATGAACTAAGGCACGAGCCACTTCATTTATCGTACCATCGCCACCTATTGCAGCAACAATATCTACTCCATTACTAGCCTTCTCTTTCGCTATATCTGTTGCATGACCGGCATATTCTGTATGAATAATCTCCCAATCATACGTTGAGGTATGTAAATATCTCTCAACCAACAATCCAATAGAACGCTTATCTTCAGTACCAGAGATGGGGTTTAAAATAAATGTAACTCTCTTTCTCATACCTAATTGTACTTTTCGTACGAAACAAAAACCTTTACAAGTAACTACACTCTCTTCTTTTATTCCAGCAAAAATAACACAAAAAAATGAATAAGAGCGTATTCAAACAAAGGCATTGTCAACAATAGCTGTTTTTTTCCCTTAAAAATCTGTATAACATTACTTTATTTACTATCTTTGTCGCCTGTTTGGATTTGAATGCCTTTCTTATAGGTTTGATAACTANCTTATATTTAATTAGATATAAACAGTTTCATCAAAAAAACAAGAAGATAGAAAACAGTGAATAAACAATAAAATCGACATATTATTATTTGATTTAATACCATGGGATTGTTACAACAAAAACTCGCAAAATATGATACGCCTCAACGCGTAAAAGAACTAGGCCTTTATCCTTATTTTCGATGCATCGAAAGTGAACAAGACACTGAAGTACTAATTGATGGAAAAAAAGTTCTAATGTTCGGCTCTAATTCCTATTTAGGATTAACGAATGACCCAAGAGTTATTGAAGCTGCTGTAAATGCAACCAAAAAATATGGGACAGGTTGTGCTGGTTCTCGTTTCTTAAATGGAACGTTAGACTTACACGTAGAATTAGAACAAGAACTAGCCGAATTCGTTGGTAAGGAAGATGCTATTATTTACTCTACCGGATTTCAAGTAAACTTAGGCGTTGTTTCGTGTGTAACAGGAAGAGAAGATTACATTATTTGCGATGAATTAGACCATGCCTCTATTGTAGAAGGTCGCCGTCTATCATTCTCTACCGTTTCTAAATTCCGTCATAACGATATGGAAGATTTAGAAAAAGAACTGCAAAAATGTAGACCCGAAGCTGTAAAACTAATTATAGTAGATGGTGTTTTTAGTATGGAAGGTGATGTTGCAAACCTACCCGAAATTGTTCGCTTAGCTAAAAAATACGATGCCAGCATTATGGTAGATGAAGCGCATGGTATTGGAGTGTTAGGAAAAGAAGGAAGAGGAACCTGCGATCATTTTGGAGTTTCTAAGGATGTTGACCTAATTATGGGGACCTTTAGTAAGTCATTAGCTTCTATTGGTGGTTTTATAGCAGCTGATAAAGAAGTTATAAATTACTTACGTCACAACTCTCGTTCTTACATATTTAGTGCAAGTAACACACCTGCTGCAACAGCTGCTGCACGTGAAGCTTTACATATAATGAAAACGGAACCCGAGCGTATTAAACACCTTTGGGATTTAACAAACTATGCCTTAAAATGCTTTAGAGATCTAGGCTTTGAAATAGGAAATACATCAACTCCTATTATCCCTCTTTACGTTCGTGATATGCAAAAAACATTTATGGTAACTAAAATGTTACACGAAGAGGGCATTTTTATTAATCCTGTAGTTCCACCCGCTTGTTCTCCTAACGACACATTGATTCGTTTTTCACTTATGGCTACCCATACAAAAGAGCAAGTTGATTTTGCTGTTAGTAAATTAACAAAATGTTTTAAAGCATTAGAGCTATTATAGAAATAAACTGAGACTGTATAAATTTCAAAAAAGCCTAAGTCGTAAATACTCAATAAAACTACACTTGGGCTTTTTTCTTTTACTTATATTCTTAAAATATACACACTCTTTATTGTGGTGTATCTATAGTTTTTCTAATTTTGTAA
>JGI24707J26582_10002548_pt1 | contig 13565 bp, 6 predicted proteins | sample BioPla1DNA1_FD_26582 | JGI IMG/M metagenome (IMG submission 26582) | reverse complement strand
TTCATCCTGCCTTGTTATTTGCTCCCTGATACTTGGCTTTAGTCGCCTCCCCGCCTCTGATATGCCTTTCAGCCTTGTTTTCCTCAAGAATGATCCTCACCTTGTCAGCAAGCTCAGGACAGATTTTCATCAGTCTTTCAGTTACGTCTTTGTGAACAGTGCTTTTGCTGATGCCGAATTTTTTCGCTGCAGCTCTTACAGTGGTTCTTTTATCGATAATGTAATTTGCAAGTTCAACTGCCCTCTCTTCGATATATCCCTTCAACTGAATATACCCCCTCTTCAAGTCATACTATGGAGAAATGTCATCGATCACTCGTATATGCAGGCATTGTCTGCCTCTTGTCTTTCAGGACCAAAATCGGGAGACCACTGTCCTTCCATCTGCAGACGACTTGACCGGATCAGCCCGATATGGGTGCGCAGGCCGGATGGTCCTGCAGATGCTGCGTACGATCTTTGCGCGTCTAGTGTATATATATGCCCTGTATGGTGCCTGTATGAGTTAAAAGGGGGAAAAACAGAAATAAAATCACCGGAGGGATCAAAAATCAGACAAAAACACAAACAGAGATGCAGCTTTTCCGTCAGCCGGATATGACTGCATCCCTGTCCGCAGTTCTGCCGTTCTGTCATTCCATCGGATCCTGTTGTCGGTACACAGCATTTGCTGCATCATTTTTTCGGCAAATAAGCGGTCGGATCTTCATTGACATCGTTTTTAAGTACCTCAAAGTGCAGGTGCGGCTGTTCTGAAGATTCATCCATGGCAGTATTGCCAACGCTGCCTATTATTTCGCCCTGCTTTACTTTTTGGTTCACGGCTACCGTCTCATCAGAAGCAAGGTTCCTGTAAAGTGTTTTCAGTCCGTCTCCATGATCGATAACTACATATATCCCGTAGAACTTGTCATTGCGGACATCAGACACGACTCCGTCAGCCACTGCCTTCACGGGAGTACCTCTGTCGGCCGCAATATCTATGCCCGGATGTACTCGCCACTGCTCAAGCGTTTTGGAATAGACCAGCCTGTCCATTGCATATTCCAGCGAGATATCTCCATTCACAGGCATTATGAAGCTCTGCTTCTTTTGCGTTGATTCCGGCTTGTCGGTACCGTCCTTGCCAGGTGCCGCGTCTTTCTTCTGAGACGTATCTTTTTGCTTTTCNCCCTCAGGATCAGCAGCAAGGTCTCCTTCCTTTGTTACAGAAGCCGGACTGCCTATATCCGTTTCTTCCTCGCCCGGCCTTGAAACCAGCAGGTCATCAGGATCCAGATCCGTCAGCTTTTCAGCGGTATTGGCGGCTGCATCCTCAGCTGCAAGATCCCCGGTGTCATCTTCAAGCGGATTTTCACTTCCATATTCAGGTTTTCTGTCCAAGGACCTGCGTGAAGTGACAAACACCGCTGTTCCGGCCACGACAGCTATACACAGCAGCAAAACGATATAGAAACCTTTCTTGTCCAGGAACTCCCTGAATTTATTGCCCTTCTCATCTGGAAACGATTTCTTCATATTCACAAATTCCACCTCCGTATATTATTGTTGCCGAATATGGCAGCTATATACATACGGAGTTAATTTATCAGGGGTTATTTTCATGGGATCCCGGCATGTTTTCAGTTGTCTGTTCTCTGAGCAGAAGCCTCATGATCGGATATGGATACAATATCAACACCTGTGTAATAGTGTCTGAGTATCTCACTGAAGGTCCCGCCGGTCTTTGCAAGGGCATTGGCTCCCCACTGGCTCATCCCCACCCCATGACCGTGGCCCGTAGTGGTTATGCTGATCTGGCCTTCATCGCCTGAGCTGATGCTGAAACACGCGGACCTCAGACCCAGCAAAGACCTGAACTCGGTGCCTTTCATGATAATATTGCCAACTCTCAGAGTTTTTACTCTTCCGCCCTCGGTGATATCTATGACTTCTATATCATCGGCGAGACTTTCCGGCAGCTCCTCCTCCGGATATGCTTCCTGCAGCTTTTCAGTAAGTTCATCTTCACTTATCGTCACTGTCGTGATGTAACCCTTTGAAGACTCATCACTGCTGGCCACACTGCGGAGATAAGGCACGCTTTTTCCCTCCCACACGTCCTCGGCATTTTCCGTCCTGCCCGCGCTGCTGGCATGGAAAAGTGCATTTATGACATCGCCCTGATATACGATTATCAAGCCCTTTGTTTCATTAACAGCTCTTTCGATCTTGCTCCAGTTCCTGGATGCGAATAATATGCCCCATCTTTTTTTTGCACTTTCCGCGCTCATCCATGCCTGGCAGTGAGTCGAATCAGTACAGATATCTATGCCGTCATGGACTCCCTGCTTTGACCGGTAAGCTCCGGACATACGCCCGTATGCAAATGTCCTGGCAGCCACCGCCTGTGCCTTCAGAGCCTCCAGGTCAAAATCGGCCGGCATTTCTGCCGCCACCACTCCCTTTATGTATTCTTCCAGGTCCATCACTTCTGTCAGCTTCGTATCCTTGTTGTAAACCGTGATTTCGTACACTTTTTCCGGGATCTCGGGAGCCGGCGGTTTCTGCGGAGGGGCAGGACCGCAGCCTCTGACTATGATCGCAGGGAGCAGTATAACGATCAGGACCATAAGGGCTGTATAATACAGAATCTTTTTCATCAGGACCCCCGCAGCATGTTTGTTTTATGTCTTGTAATATATATTCGCCTTTGACGAAAGTATGCAGCGGATGTCCGTGAAAAGCGTTCCTCACTCGTCGTCAGATCTGCTGATAACGGCTCCGAGTCGTTTCAGCTTCTCGTCGATCCTGAGATACCCCCTGTCGACATGCTCTATATCCAGTATTTCAGTGGTGCCTTCAGCACAGAGACCCGCCAGTATCAGTGCCGCTCCCGCTCTCAGNTCTGTAGCTTTGACTTTTGTCCCGCTCAGTCTGCTGCAGCCCTCTATTATTGCGCTTCTGCCCTCCACCTTTATGTTTGCCCCCATCCTTTTCAATTCGCAGACATGCATGAACCGGTTCTCAAATATGGTCTCGACCACCATGCTGGTGCCGCATGCCACACTGAGGAGCGACGTTATCTGTGACTGCATGTCCGTGGGGAAGCCGGGATATGGATGTGTTTTTATGTCGACAGGGTCGATCCTGTTGCCCTTTACCCTTACAGAAGTCAGTTCCTCTGAAATCTCCGCCCCTGACTCTCTCAGCTTGGCAGTTACAGGCTTCAGATGGTCAGGTACGATATTTTCTATTATTATGTCACCGCGGGTTATCGCGGCAGCGACCATGTAGGTCCCCGCTTCTATGCGGTCGGGGATCACTGTGTGATTTGCAGGATACAGCTCCCTTACACCATTTATTTTTATGGTATCGGTTCCCGCACCCTTTATGTCCGCTCCCATGGATGTCAGGTATGTTGCGAGATCTGTTATTTCAGGCTCTGTTGCGGCATTTTCAATGACTGTGTGGCCCTCTGCCAGCGCCGCCGCCATCATGATATTTTCAGTGGCNCCAACACTGGGGAAATCCAGGTAGACCTTGTCTCCCTTCAGCCTGCCACCGCTTCTTATCTCAATATATCCATGTCCCTGCGTAATGGAGCCGCCAAGGGCTGCAAAGCCCTTAAGGTGCAGATCCACAGGTCTTGAGCCGATGGCACATCCGCCAGGAAGCGATATCTTCACATGACCGCATCGTGCCAGCAGCGGTCCTGCCACAAGAAAGGATGCCCTCATCCTGTTGACGAGTTCATAAGGTGCAGTCGTGTTCAACATCGAACTGTTGCTGATTTCGAGCCGGGTCCTGTCATCCGAGAATTCTGTAGATGCTCCCAGTGAATTGACAAGCTCGCACATGATCTTCACATCGTTCAGATATGGTACTTCTTCTATAACACTTCTTCCGTCCGCCAGCAGAGATGCTGCGATGATCGGAAGCACCGAGTTCTTCGCTCCGCTGACACGTACTCTTCCCTTCAGAGGTCTGGCTCCCTGTATAATCAGTCTGGACACATTGCTCTCCCCTTCTTCATCTTTTGTTTTGCGATCCTATCCTGCACGGCCAGTCAGTATTCCGCCGTTGTCATCGGCGATGCTATCCATATGCATCTTCTTATTTTTATTCATTATGTAATTTATTTCATGTCCACTGTCAAAATCAGCATCTATGGTGTTGGTCGCATCAAAAGCCCTGATCGCGGCTTCTCCCGTCGCGTTGCCATTTAGACTGAACTTGTGCATCATGATATAAAAAACGGAAATAATTAATACAAAAGTGAAAATGCAAATTAAAAACCTTTTCATGGTATGCCCCCTTTATTGGACATTCGCCTGCAGTGTCCAGGCAATAGTGCCTTCTGCAGAAATAGCTTGACATAATCTCTTGCAGGCAGGTTCCACTAGAATTATTGCCTCATAAAAGGGGGCGTATACATGAAAAATTTCTATGTCACGCGCATTAAACGGGTAATAATCTTGTTTTTTCAAAACAGAAATGAAGTGGCGGCGGAGAGCGTAAAATACCAAAGAAATCGTGAGAAGGCAGGTATATTTGATGCCTTCTCACGATTTCCAAAACCACGATAAATGTCGGTCTGTTTATGTTTAAATTCGTATCCGGATATCACTATGTCAAGGCCGGGCAGCGCAGTCAGGCGGCAAGCCACCCGTTGTGCCTCAGGCAGTCTGGCTTTTACAGTTCACCTGCGTAGCGAAGCAGCTTCTCCAGCAGCACCATTGCCTCCGCCCGCGTCACTGTATCTTTGGGTCCCAGCATATCGGAAAACCTGCTGGTTATAACACCGGTACGGTATGCGTACCTTATACGCGGCAGTAAAGCGGGGCTCGCCTGTCCTATATCTTTGTAGACCGACAGATCAGTCTGGTCAGATGTAGCTCTTTCCCCCGTTTTTATCTCGCATACTCTTGCCGCCATCGATATCAGCTGCTCTCTGGTACACTTCTCACTTGACCGGCCTGTATCCGCTGCATTTATGATACCGGCTCTGGCAGCCAGTGTCATGTAATTGATGCCGTAATCGACGTCCATTATGTCCAGCATAAATTTGACGCCTGCACCCACCGTAAGATCCTTTTCAGGCTCGAATTTTTTACCTGTCNCAGATTTGAGTTCATGGACCGATGCAACGCTGGCAATGGCGCGTCTGGCATAGCTGCGCGATATATCGGTGTAAAAATCGATCCCCTGGTCAGCTATCGCAAGCTTGCCGGGAACGGGCACTTCAAACGCCAGAGTACCTGTGCCCGCATCAAAGTCGTAGCTTCTCTGTACCGGCACCTTTTTCCATGCTTTATCACCCGATGGCAGATAATAGCCGAATGTAGCATCCGAATCGTACCATCCCGCTGAAGTATATTCGTATTCCACCTTCAGCGGTTTACCGAAACTGTCGACAGTTCTTGACAGTCCGTCAGTCAGGCTTACCCCTATCTCCGATACAGGTGTTTTGAATGTCATGTTTCCTGTATCGCCTGATGGGTCCGCCTGCAGGGTAATATCGATAATGAATTCAGATTCACGGGCCGGTGTGCCGTATATTCCATTTTTGTCAGCCATCACTCCCGGACGGATAATGACAGTATTATTGACAGTCCTGATTATCAGATTCTCGCCAAGAGTACCCAGCGCTTTGAACACTCTTTGCGATATCACCAGTGATATCTTTTTTGTCCCGTGGGGCATGGTTTTCAGGTCGATGATGTAATCGAGGATATTGTCGGTACGCACATGCTGTATAAAGCGGTCTGCATTGACTCCTGTGATCCTGACCGACCAGGTGCCGTTTACTGCATAGGTGTCCTTTATAATGAAATCGCCTTCAATAACATATTCGGTATCCTCGTCCGAATCATAATCGTCGACAGACCGGAGGGTCCTGACAATTATGCTCTGGGTGGGTGCCGATGCCAGCCCTTTTACAGGATCATATGCATACAGCCTGGCATAATACCTGAAGTTGGATCTCAGGTTGCCGGCAGTGAACTCGGATGCATTACGTATATGATACCTGGTGCTGTTCGAATAATCGATGCTTTCACTTATTTCAAGTATGTATTCCATGCCTTCAACAGCTATCCATTCATAGGTAATGCTGTCTTTGGTGATGGAACCGGGTGTACCCTTGACCCCGAAGCCCAGTGGTGTGTCTGGCGGGATCTCCTTTTCAGTCTTCACGATATAGGAATCACTGAAGTCAGAGCGCTTCTTCTCCCCCGCGGCACTGGACGCCTCGGCCTGTATCCAGAAATAATAGACAGTATCCGGCGTAAGGCCATCTACTCTGTAGTATGTGGCATACTCCAGTTCCTCAGGAGTTATCATGATGTTGTTCGTCGCCTTTGACCTGTCATCAACAGTCCCGTATTCCAGATAGTATACATATTCTCTGTTGAAGTTCCAGCCCAGATCTATATATGTATCTCCTGCATGATGGTAATTAAAAACAGGCACAGTGGGCTTTTCAGCTTCAATGGGCAAATCAGGCAGGGTAGTCACGATGATGGGGTCTGACGGGCCCGACATCAGATCAAGGCTGCGGCGGACCGCTCTCACCCAGATGACATATGTCTTGTTGGGTTCAAGTCGTACAGTGTGATGTCGACATTGTGTCTCCGGCCGTCCCGTACATTATCTTCGGCATTAACATCCTCATAGGGATCATTGGGCGTCACAGGGTGACCTATCACCTTGTCGGCCGGGATGTTTTCGAGGTCATTGTATCCATCCCCGGAACATATTCCACAACGCCGACATCGATGGTCACTCCGCTGTCATATTCAACTTTCCTGAACTTCAGCGGATCGACGGCTTCATCTCCTGTTTCCAGCTTATCAGCCAGATCATCGATGGGGGGGATAAGCTGGAAACCGATCTCATCCAGTTCTACAGGCGTCCTGAAATGCCAGGACCACTCTCCGGGCTCCGACTCCGGTGTCTTCCTGTCCGAGTATTGCTCATACCATTTGTTTTTTAATGTTATGACAACGGAGGTACTGGTGACCATTTCCTTACCCAGACTGTCCTTTTTCAGACTGAAAGGAGGTGTTCCCGGCACCACCGGCTGATCAGTCGGTCCGGGAGGAGGAGTTGTAAATATCTTCAGTGCCGGATCCGACTCAAGTGTTATATTCTGCAGCATGTTGTCCACAAACTCGACATAGCTCTTCTTGGCCGTGATCTTCAGGTAATAGGTAGCATTGGGCATAAGATTACTGACCGTGTACTTGTAGCCAAGCAGTATATTGCCGCTCATGATGAAATTGTTCGGGCCCATTTTCAGATCCGAAGCAATTTTGCTGTTGGATGGCGGATTGTTTATAAGATTCGGATCTGTCACAAGCCATATATCATACAGGACCTCACTGTCAACGCTGCCGTCGCCTTTGAGCGGTGCTCTCCACAGAATGGTGGCATCAGTGGAATTTATCTCCTGTCTGACCACCATGGTACCGTCGGAGATCTCCTCCACCAACTCCGGCATGGCCGGTTGCGAGGGGACCTCCGACTCGCGTACATATATCTTCGGCGATGTTATGGATATCCCCGGGTAGAGATCCTGGCCGTTTCTGGTCACTATGGCCTTTATGACATAATAGTAGTTTTCCTCGCCCGGTGCCAGTGTCAAAAAGAATGTGGTGTCATCCTTCGACGCCATATACTGCTCGATACTGCCCGCAGTCCCAATACCCCTGTATATCTGATATGTGATCTTTATGTCACTGCCGCTGAGGCCTGTGACCACCGGGCTCCACTCCAGTTTCCATATGGTATTTCCCGTGACCGGATCCACAGACATTTTGGTGGTTTTGGCAAGTATATAACTGCTGACAGCAACTACACGGCTTGAAGGCGACCTTTTGAGCTCTGCCTCGGCTGTGTCCGGCTCGATCTTTATATAATACACTCTTCCCGGATCACGCACAGTGTGTATGTATTCAAGCTTGCCGGTGGATTCGTTGACCGTCACCGGTCCGTTCTGGCTTATCTGCTCCTGTCCGATGTATAACGGCGGTGTATTGGCAAATGAGCTGTTCTCAGAAACGTAGAGCTTGTAATCCATCCTTTTGCCNGCATTCCACACGTCGTCCCATTCTATTTTTATCTGGTTCGGCCCGTAGGAATAGGCCTGGATATCAATATCCGTAAGGAATTTGACAGTATTGGAGGGCGCTGATTCCGGACTGGTGTACATGCCTGTCTCCGTATTGTATGTGTAATAAGCTCTTGAATATGCATAGTAGACAGTACCTGATTTCAGATCTTTCAGGCGCATCTGGTTATCGGAGGCAGTCTGTGCAGGCACATCTGCTTCCTTGAGGATCGTCGGTCTTGTCGGCATATATGGCTTGTTGACCTCCTGCAGATAGTAGTTCAGGTATATCCTTGGGGAGGGCACATCCTGAGGCCGCTGTATCCTGTCGCTTTTCAGATCCGCATAGTATTTGTCGAATTCGTTGTACCCTATGGGAGGCTGTACATTCGGCGGTTCATCGTAAATGGCTTCGATCCTGAGCTTTTCCGGGGCAGGCTGGGGCATATTATCCGCTGCCATCGCCGGCACGGTCATAATGTACTGTGCGGTCAGCAACAAAAACAATATTATACTGATTACTTTCCTGTTCAACGTCATGAATAAATCGACCTCCTGCGCAAGCTGTCACTGCTGCCGGCTGTTATCCGCCGACAAGGCATCATTTTCAGACTGATGCCTTTTAATGATCCATGCCCTGTGACATGGCTGCTGGTCACCATGGTCTACAGTTCGCCTGTCAGCTCCAGCAGCCTTACGAAAGCAACCACAGCCTCAGCCCGGGTCACTGTGCCTTTGGGGCGGAATCGTCCCGCAGTATCCAACTGCATCACATTTATGTCAACGACCATAAGTACAGATAAATAGTACTGATCATCTATATCTCTCTCATCAGATATGGATATCGCTGCTCCCGGTCTCAGGCTACGGGGATCCAGACCTTTCCTGACAGCGAGCAGCCTTGTCAGTACTCCTGCAGTCTGCTGCCTGCTGGCATCCCTCACCAGTGAATTTGGATGTATCACGTCGTCGAGACCAAGCTCATACAGCCTGCTCCTTATATTGAGTCCNGTATTCGCCGGAGTCCTTCCCGACGTGAGCTCATACAGCAGCACTATTTCGCTGCAGCTTACCCTGCTGTCGGGCATGAAGTTGGTCCGTACCCCGGGAAAAACTGTCTCCAGATCATATCTGGAAGCCATCCTCGCGATGTAGTCCTCTGCCCAGTGACCCTTCGGTATCCCTCCGATACTCCGGTCCGGCACGAGTATGACGAATGTGCCCGGCTTCAGCAGCTCGAGCATTACGACGGATCCCGCTTCTCTCATGGTAACTTTCCGCCAGCCGGACGCGTCCTTGTATTTCACATAAGCCGACATCAGTTCTTTGGTTTCGTCAGCCCTGACTCTCGCAGATACAGGCGTATCAAAGGTGTGGATCTCCCTTACTGTATTCGTGAGCTTTGTCGTTCTTATGGTGTTGTCGATGTATACGGACAACTCCTTCTCTATCAGAGCCACGAGGTTCCTGGTGTATTGGTCTATCAATGCTGCAGAGCCTGTACCACTTCCGACATATGTATTGAGAAGCAGGTCGAGTTTTTCGCTGACAAGCCCGGTGTCCTCATTATAAAGCCTGTCATGGAACATCATTGCCATTTCCTCATATGTGATGGAAAAGCCCATCGCCTGGATATCGATTCCGTTTACCGCTGAAACGGGCATCATGCCGGAGGGAAGTGTCTTATCTGTACGGGTTTCACGCCGGAGATCCAGCTTAACGTACAGTTCCCTGACCTCCTGTCTTTCCCTGATACCCCTGACAGTCTCATTGAAAACAGCATCCAGCGTATATGGTCTCAATACCAGCTCGGTGCCTCCCGACCTGATGATGAGGCTCTTTTTGATCGATTTCATTACATCAAGGAGCGAAACAGGTATATATATCTCATCTCTTTCGATGTTTACAGATATCTCTGTGAGATCCACCAGGAATGAGTCACCGGGTGAATTCTTCATCGCATTTGCTATCCTGTCGCCTTTCAGCATTATACTCGTCACATTGTTGCTCCCGATGGCTATCCTCCAGAAATACCCTCTTTCAAGCGCCTCCATCTTTTCTATGAATTCGGCACGCTGCTGCTCTTCACGGTCCTTATTGTCATAGTCCTCCTGGCTGAATTCGGTCCTTATGCTTACAGGTCCTATATATTTGGAATATGAGATCAAATCAGTGTGGACCGGATCCCTCTTCAGCGATCTGACTTTGATATAGTATCGTGTATTAGACTTAAGCGGCTGTTTTGTAACGATGCCGCCCGGCAGCGTGACATCCATGCTCTTGATCCTGGCATGGTAATAGAGTCTGTCATTGCCTGCTGTCCTGGCGGTCTCTTCAGCATAGTAGGGCCGTACCGCACCGTTTTTGTCGATATACCATTCGAGGTCAGCAGCAGTGAGGACAGTATATTCTGATCCGCCCTCCTCCATTATGGCTATCTCATACCCGGCATAGTCATCGATAAGCTTTCCCAGCCATTTTATCTCCAGTTCATGGTAGCTGTCCCTGGTTGTGAAGCCCATCTTTTCATAAACAGTGGTGCCTGTTCCCTTTGTTACTTTTATATCGTAGGATGTTCCGTGCTTCAGACCTGTTACTCTGCCGTAATAGGTCTTTCTGTCCGCATCCCTGATGACTGACGACTGAGCTTTAGACAACGGCTTGTAAGCAGTTTCTCCTGGACCTTTGATATATATGGTGTAGTCCTCGGCAGTATATGCCGGGTCAGGATCCGTCCAGAAAAAGCCGATCTCAGCTCCAGGTATGGCTTCCAGCATGCTCGGCGCCTCTATAAACGAGGTGGTCACCGGAATAGATACCCAGACACTGTGGGAAGGTTTTTTCAGTGGTTTCCTGTCAGCATCTGTTCTGATGGCCTTCAGGCTGAAATAGTAAAGCCTGTTAGGGAACATGCCGCGATCCACCGTAAATGTGCAGAGTCCGGTGGTTCTGTCATATGTGAATTTCCCGGGAAAATTGTCCTCCGGATCGCCTTCCGGGTCGAGGAAAACGCCCCGGTCCTCAGGAGCCTCTCCTTCCTCCGGCGGATCATATTCTGCAAGGAAACTTGTATATTCCGGATCATTTTCATATTCCGTCGGTTCCGCCATAGGATGGACTCTCCCGGTGGTCCTGATTATCTGGTATATTACATCCTCTTCCTGATGTGTCCATGAAAATGTCACACTGCTGTCTGACAGCATCTGGTCTCCATCAGCTCCAACTGCGATGGAAAAATCAGTCGGAGCCACTGGCCTGCGCTGACTGTCATCCGGCGGAGTGACCTGGATCACCACAGTGGTGACAGGAAGCAATGCTGTGAACATCGATGTCTTTTCCACAATATCCTCAGGATCCTGCCTGTTTTTAATAACAAGCCTGGTCCTGACGAGGAAATAGTATGTAGTATTGGGAAGCAGATTGGGTCCGAATTTATCCACCGCTCCCCAAGAGGCTTCATCCGGCAGGATATTCTTCAGCCTGTCAAAGCCTTCCTCTGTAAACTGCCATACCCTTGCGGTAACGACTGCACTGCGCGGATCGTCAGCGCCGCTGAACACGATGTCCCCCTGGAGGTCCTGGGTGGTCCCCACAGGAATGAAGCTGTACATATTAGTGCCGGAGTTCATGAAAATATCGTAGTAAATATCATATTGGTACAGCGATTCATCATATTTTGCAGTGTAGTTCCGCCAATCCAGATCCAGTACCTTTCCAAAGCTCAGATCTATGTAGTTCAGGGTCTTCCCTGCGGAGGTCAGCTTGCCGTTGTCACTCAGCCTGAAATTTGCCGGCAGTGGTACATCCGTTTCGATCCCCGCCAGTGTGGTGAAGCTTACAACCACTGACAGGTCGGACATTTTGTCATACTCATTCGTTCCTGCATGTTCCGACTTNGTGGAATACATCTGCAGGTAATAGACCGTATTGGGGATCAGGAAAGTCGGATAGCCGGCATCGTCCTCATCAAGTATCGGCGGTGTGTCAGGGTCTCCGTCGAGATCGAACAGCTCGAATCCGTCCAGCGTATATTCCAGTCTGTTCCCTGCATCTGTGACTTTATCAGAATTTGCGAATATGTACTTGACAAGCCTGTATTTACTCTCATACCCTTCCTGTCTGCCCCACAGCTCTCCATCCACATATACCGGTACTTTTTCACCGGTATTGGGGTCTGTCTGACTCGTACTGAGCAATATATGATAACAGAGATCATCTTTGACTTCATCCCAGTTTATCGGCTTTTCCCATGATAACGTGATATCCGTTGACCTGACGGTCCTTATGTTCCCGGAGGGGTCAATGACATCATCTCTTTCATTGAGCTCTCTCCTTATCACAGCGATACCTGTCGGCAGAGGCGGCCTGTCCGTATCTGCCACCAGCGTGTATTCCAATGGAAGCGANTCGAGCCTGTCCTCAGCGCCTTCAGACTTGACGACTATTTTGTAATAGACAGTATTGTTGGGATGTACCCCTGTTATCACGGTAACGGCGTAGTCACCGCTGAAATAGGAGTCATCCAGAGTGTCTATTACCCGCCAGTCCCCGGGTATAGTGGGGTCTTCTGAAGCCTGCACATGATAGAAAAGTCTGGGCAGATCCAGGCTTCCCTGGTTGATCCTGTAGATTTTCACATAAATGTTGTTGGTGCTGTCCTTGGTCAGCTGAAAGCGGATGGGCGTATTGATATAGGCTTTGTCTCCGGCCAGCACACTGCCGTTATAGTCATCCGGNCTGCCGACCCTGACCGCGGATACATTCGCACCATCCGGATCGGTGTAGATCGGCCTGATCTTCATGTAGTAGACGGTACCGGGCAATATATCAGAATGCGGGAGTATGTCATCTGTTCCGCTTACATCATTTATTTCAGAAGTTTCATCTTTTCTGCCCAGCAGTTCAAAGCTGTAAAAACCGGAAGCATTGGTGCCGGGGATGAGGGCAGTGACACCCGGCGTTCCGGACACATGTGCCTCATATGAAGAACCACCAAGCTGCCTTATCTGTACCGAAGACTCCGATGAGCCCGAATCCAGCTTGTTCGCATCCGTCGAGATGTTTATCGTATAATTCAGAGAGGATATATACCTTGGCTGATCGACGTATATGCTGTTGTAGGAATCCTGCATATACTGAAGCGCTTCAACACTGTTGGCCTCAATGAATATGCCATTGTCAGTATCGGGATCGTCCTGGGGATATGGTCTGTCCCCCGGATGAAAGTCCGGATCAAAGTAGATCCTCGGCTGCTTCCAGTTAAGCCTCAGCTTTGGCGTACCGCCTATTTCCCTGCCGCCTCCTTCTATGTCTTCATAGGGCTGTGACGGTGCTGAAGCAATGAAGGTGATGGCCGGAAGATAATAGAGCAGACCTCTTCCAATGACATCGCCAGCGGCCGGATCAATGTCATTATACAATGTGACACTGATATCATATATGTAGTCAGCCTGCAGTCCGGATATGGAAAACG
>JGI24707J26582_10002547_pt1 | contig 13567 bp, 13 predicted proteins | sample BioPla1DNA1_FD_26582 | JGI IMG/M metagenome (IMG submission 26582) | reverse complement strand
GCTGGAAAATTGCCTTCAGAATGCAGCTCTAGTACGTTACAATCCCTTTAATCAAATGGGAGGGGACCAAAGCTTTTCAGCAGCACTCCTGGATAAAAAGGGCGATGGCCTAGTGCTGACGGGCCTTTATTCTAGAGAATCTTCTTCAATATTTGCCAAGCCCATAGTTAATATGCAGTCCAAGTATCCCTTATCCAATGAGGAAAAGCGGGCAATTGAATTGGCTCTCAAGGAGAGTAAAGTTTAACCTATAATATAAAGTAAATGTATAATAAAACACCTGCCCCACATAATATAAGGGGAGGTGTTTTTTATGAGAACTATTGCAATATCCAGATCCCTTATAGAGCTGAAGGAGCCCCTTGATAGCCTTGGCTATAAGGTTTATTTCCAAGATGAGATTACAGCGCCAGTGGATGTTTTTATCTATTCTAGTGACAGTAGCCATCCATCCCTTTATTCTGCCACCCAAATGCTAAGTAGCTTACCTATATTAAGCCCCTCGGTAAACAGTGAATATAATGGAACACTCCTAATAGATGGCAGGGGCAAATCTATAGATGAAATTAGATATATTATAGAGAATCGGCTATATAGCCCTATCTTTTAAGGGATTCTCTTTCATCATTCATTTTGATAATATTTGGGAGATTGTAATAGATTCCCCCGCTTATTATTTTAGCCATCCTCATCACCAGGCTTAGCCTGGTGTTTTGCAAAATAATATACTCCATAAAGCCCGCAATGTTGACAATACCCATAACGTGTATATGTCCTACCTCAGGAAGTTTTTTGTTTACCCCTGCTCCAGGTTTGATTGGTCCTTTGNCTACGAAAATACAGCCAACATTTTTGGATTTTCCCAGACATGCATCTATGCTAATAATAAAGGGGTTGGAATAACGCTTTTCTATCCTTTCCATTACTGACACTAAATTTTTGGCGTGGACTGGCTCATCCAAGGTTCCATAAACTCGAATGAATTCACTCTCTACAAACTTCAATCTATCTCCTACCAATGGACCTAGGGAATCCCCAGTAGACCGGTCAGTTCCTACACATAGTATTATAAGGTTAGAGTAAGAGTCATGGAAGTTCTGTAGAAATATTTCTTTAAATTTTTTATAGAACAAGGAAGTAGCATTGGCTTTCTCAATATTAATATAATTAGCCTTTATCGGCATTTAGAATTCCCCCTACTCTTTTATTTACATCTTTTCCAAATGGATATCTTACATTCAAAAAAGCAACATGCAAAATATGGATATCCCTTTGGTATTCTATGACTAGGGGTATATATATATTACTGATTTGACTATTTGCTCTATAGTAGGACTTTAACAAACTTCCAATATAAAGAAGGATTTTATGTAATTTTGGCGAAAATAATAACAATGACTTTGACTATTGGGAGTGTCATAATGAGAGTAAAAAAAATATTCTTTACTTCTATATTTATAATCCTTATAGCAGCTCTTGCTTTTATGATATATTCTTTTAATTCATCAAGTAATTTAGGATTACAAGCTGTTGCTCATGCACCTATATCTATAAGAGAGAGTGATAAGATCTTCTTCTATAAGGGTGGATTTGCTGTCTCTGGGGAGTATACTAATTTCTTTGATGGTGAAGGTGATCAAAGTGAATCACCCTTTAAATTCCAAGATGAAAACCAAGAAAACTTTGTCATTACTGCCATGACTTCTAATTATATAATGCTCAATGGCAATACCATCTACGAGATCAATGATATGTCCTTAAGCCAGGTCTACTCACTAGGATCACCTGCCATAGGGATGAAAGAGTTTGATGAGTATTTGCTTATAATATGGGAAAATGAAAATGGCTTGAAGTTAAATTACTTAGATGTTGAAAATGGAACCTTGTCGGAATTTGGATTTGATCAAAGCTTTTATTATATGGATGCCCATTCCCATAAAGCTGATTCCTTACTGTCAGTCTTGACCTTAGATATTGATGGCTTCTTCCCATCTTCTAAGATTCTACACTATGATAAATCTCTGGCCCTATATGGTATTACTACTGTTACCGACCAGGTTTTTTATAGGATCTTTAGGTACCCTAGTTCTTTCGTATTAATTGGGAATCAGGAGTTGGTATGTTATAATATGGAAGGTGAGTTGAAATGGGAGGTTGAAAACAAGAGTGTTCGAGGTTTTCAAGTAGCCGAGAATAATAAGGGGCTGCTAGTTTACCTTGGAAGCAGTATAAAAACCGACCATAAGGATGAGAAATTCAATGGGCTATACATCGATGGCAATGGAGAGAGCTCTAATGTCCAACTGCCTACCCAACTAAGCAAACTAAGCCCCTATAAGGATGGATTTTTGGGACTGCAGTATGGGAAAAAACTTTTGACTTTTAATAGAGAAGGTAAAATCCAAGAGGAGTATTTTATAGATGATGACATCAAGGATATAGTCTGGAACCCTCACCACCCTAATAGCTTCTTTGTCACAAGACAGGATAATACATTACAAATTTATTCAACTAAACAGGAGGAAAAGTAATATGAATATTATAGATTTGGGAATTCTTTCTATTATAGCCATAAGCGTTATAGTTGCTATATATTATGGTTTTACCGTATCGCTTTATAACATTGGATCTTTTGTTTTATCATGGCTTCTTGCTCTTGTCTTCCACTCAAGCTTCACCAGATCCATTGCAAAACGTTTTCCAGACCTTCTAGATATAATAGTCTACTATTCCGAGGGGTCTTCTAAGATTGCTTTTTCTGATAAGATTTTGCCTGTTTCTTCACTGTCCCAAGGGAAAATAGAGAGTCTAGCCTTTGAATCGGGCCTGCCTAATCCCTTTAGAAATAACATCGAGGCCAATCTACTTAACCAGAATTTAAGTGGTCTGGATAATTTAGGTCAGTATATTGATTATACAGTAGCCAATATAATACTAAATCTAATTAGCTTTATGATTATTTTTCTTGTACTACAATTGCTTTTCACCTTGGCAATATCAATAATAAGGAATGTAACCGACCTTCCGGTACTAATAAAATTCGATAGTCTTTCTGCAGCTTGTCTGGGATTTGTGAGGGGCATCCTCTTTCTCTTTGTTGTTTTTGCCTTTGTTCCTCTTTTGTACTTAGTTGTTCCAGCCAGTTTTCTAGGAGACATACTAGATAGTTCAAAGCTTATCGGTTTTTTCTTAAATTCGAATTTGTTCACTGTTTTTGTAAGAGGATATTTCTAAGTCCCCATTTATTAGCTGATGATGTTAATCGTCAGCTGTTTTTGTTTCACGTGAAACATTTTTGTTTATTAGATTTATATTAGGAAGGGGATGTTTCACGTGAAACATCCCCTTCTAGGACATCATTTCTATTATTCTCTCTAGATCCTCATTGCTATAGTACTCTATTTCAATGATTCCTTTCTTTTTGCCCTGCTGTATAGTAACCCTGGTCCCAAGTGATTCTTCCATCCTATTCTCTATTTCTAAAATATATGAGGGCTTGCTTGAGCTTTCTTTAGGTTTTTTACTAGTCTTCTCTTTTCTTGCCTTTTTAATTATTCTTTCAGTTTCCCGGACACTTAGCTGATCTTTTATGATTAACCTGGCCATTTCTATTATCTCTTCCTGGTTACCCAGTCCTAATAAGGCTCTAGCGTGTCCAGTAGTTATTTTGTCCTCTTCCAGCATCAGTCTTACTTCCTTTGGAAGATTTAAAAGCCTTAATGCGTTGGATATAGCTGGGCGGCTTTTCCCTAACCTCTTAGCCACCTGTTCTTGAGTTAGGCCATAGGATTTTATAAGACTGTTTATTCCGTCAGCTTCCTCCATAGGGTTTAGATTCTCCCTTTGCAAGTTTTCAATAAGGGCAATTTCTAGCATTTGCTTCTCGTCTATGTCTTTAAGTATTACAGGTATCGTCTCCAGGCCTGCGGCTCTAGCAGCACGCCAGCGCCTCTCACCGGCGATTATAGTATACCTATTACCCATAGGTTTCACTATTATGGGTTGGACTACACCATGCTCTGATATAGATCTACTAAGTTCCTCTATGGATTCCTGATTAAAGCTCCTTCTAGGCTGATCCATATTAGGATCAATACTGTGGATTTTTATCTCTAATATCTTATCATCCTTCTCGCTCCGGTCATCGGTCTCGGCAAAGCTATCATAGGTTTGAAAGAGTGCATCCAAGCCCTTACCCAATCCTCTTCTTGTCATTCCAACCTTCCTCCATTTCTCTGTCTAAAAATTCTTGTGCCAGCTCTCCATAAGAAACAGCTCCAACACATTTTGGGTCATATAAATGAATAGGTAATCCGTGGCTAGGGGCTTCACCTAATCTAACATTTCTAGGTATGATAGTTGTAAATAGTTTGGCTTTAAAGTGTTTCTTTACCTCTTCTACCACTTGAATAGAGAGATTGGTCCTTGCATTAAACATGGTCAAAATAACTCCTTCTACATCCAATTTGGGATTTGAGGTTTTTTTGACCTTTTGAATGGTTCCCAATAGCTGGGTCAGACCCTCAAGAGCAAAGTATTCGCACTGGATGGGTACTAAAACCCCATCGGCGGCAGTGAAAGCATTAATTGTGATAAGCCCAAGGGATGGGGGACAGTCGATAAAGATATAATCATATCTATCTCTAATTTCATCGATAGCATTCTTTAATCTATACTCTCTAAAATCCATCAAGACTAGCTCGACCTCAGCACCTGCCAGTTGGAGATTTGAGGTGACTATGTCCAAATTATTAACTTGAGTCTTTACTATAGCATCTTTTATATCTGCATCATTTATTAGAACATCGTAGATAGATACTAAAGTCTCATCCTCTTTACTTATCCCTAAGCCGCTGGTAGTGTTCCCTTGAGGGTCAATATCAATGGTTAAAATCTTCTTTCCCAGATTTGCTAAGCTTGCTCCAAGATTAATATTGGTAGTGGTCTTCCCAACCCCACCTTTCTGATTGGCTATAGCAAAAACTTTAGACATCTCAACAACCCCTTTTATTTCTGTTATCTTCATTATAGTTTATATTTGATTTTCTTTAAAGAGTTTTGGACAAGTTTTTTATTTTTTACGGAAATGAAGAAAAAAATCCGTGGTTTTATAACCACGGTTATTAAAGCCCTTATTAATTTGTTTTTAGCTACTATAGAGTATCACTAGCCATTATATTAACTTACACTCAAAGTTTAAAATATTAGTTTTTTGGTATGGAAACAGTAATTTCAATGGTTTCACCTGTATCAACTTCTTTTACAAGAGGGGTTATTCCATAATCTTTCATCATGACTACGGCATTCTTTATAGTATTTATAAAGATTCGGATATCCCTATAGCCGCCTGTTATTTTTCTTCTGTCACCTGCTTTTCCGTTTTTNTGTATTTTTTCTATGATTTTTTCAATTAACATCTCAGAGTCTTTCACATTATACTCTTTTTCGACAATCTTGTTTAAGGCTTTTAAACGAAGTTCCTCTTCAGGAAGTCTCAGTAGACATCTAGCATGCCGTTCAGTTAGATTGTTTTGTATTAGTATTTCTTTAATTTTATCTGACAATCTCAATAAGCGGATTTTATTGGCAATAGTGGATTGACTCTTGCCTATATTTTTTGCCAGCTCCTCCTGGGTCAATCCGTGGTCTTGAATTAAAGCCAAATAGCCTCTTGCCTCCTCTAGATAATGAAGGTCTTCCCTTTGCAGGTTCTCTATCATGGCCATAATTGCTGAATCTCTTTCATCGCCTGAAATTACAATAGCAGGGATTAGGTCAATACCCGCCATTTTACAGGCTCTGAGTCTTCTTTCACCGGCAATAAGTTCATAACCGTTTATTCCCGTCTTTCTTACAGAAATTGGCTGAATTAACCCAATTTTTGTAATAGAGTGTGATAATTCTTCCAAACTTTTTTGGGAAAAGTTCTTTCTTGGCTGATATGGATTTGGCTTAATCATCATAACGGGAATCTTCTCCAACACATGTTCTTCCCTTCTTACCTGTTTTATGCGGTTTTGTAAGCTCTTCATTGAAATCATACCTCCACCTCCAAATCCTACTTATACCATTCTCCACATTTGGTTAAATTCCTCCTTTTTAGCTTTTATTTCTTCGTTAATTTGGTATATCCGGATTTTGCTCCCGTTTCCCCTGGCTTGCGACCATATTCTATGAATTCCAATAAGATATAACAAAAGTCACCATTATAATGGTGACTTTTTTACTTTTCCTGGTGATCGTGGATATTTTTTTGGAGTTGCTGTATTTTTTTGTATCAATACAAGCTTATGGGTTTTAGGTGAAAAAGGTACTGGAATATTTTTTATTTGCGGTTGACTTTGCCCGCCTAGCTCCTTAATAGCTTTTTTAGCCCTAATTAGCTCTCCTTCTGCTGCAGGCCCCTTGTAGGATATAAAATACCCACCAGCTTTTACAAAGGGGATACAGTATTCCGATAAAACATTTAATGAAGCAACGGCCCTTGATACAGCTAGATCGAATCCTTCTCTATAATCTTGCTTTCGGGCCAGATCCTCAGCCCTTGAATGGATAATATCTATATTGTGCAGATTAAGCTCCCCTGTAACAACCTTTAAAAACTCCGTCCTCTTCTTTAAGGAATCTAAAAGTAGGAGATTAGTCTCAGGTTTCATTATCTTTATAGGAATCCCAGGAAATCCAGCTCCGGTTCCTACGTCAATTATGGAAGAATCCTCTATATCCATTATCTTAAGAATTGATAAGGAATCTAAAAAATGATCTACGATTATATCATCCGGATCAAGGATGGTCGTCAAGTTCATCTTATTATTCCATTCAATTAGTAGGGAAATATATCNATCAAACTTTAGAAGCTGGTTCTTGCTTATATCCATGTCCCAGCTTTTAAGCCCCTGCTCTAGCCTTGTCAAATCATGTACCATCCCTGTTAGCTCCTCTTCTCATCTTTTCTAAGTAGACCATCAATACCGATATATCAGCAGGTGAAACTCCAGATATTCTGCTGGCTTGACCTATAGACTGGGGTTTTACCTGATTTAACTTTTGCCTTGCCTCCAGCCTCATACCTGATATCTTTTCATAGTCTATGTCGGAAGGTATCCGACTGGATTCCATCTTCTTAAACTGCTTGGCCTGCCTTTGCTGCTTTTGTATATATCCTTCGTATTTTATGGAAACCTCCACCTGTTCCCTATCCTGCCTTAAAAGGACATGACTCTCACTTTCACCGCCTAAATACTCTATATCCCTATAGCTTATTTCAGGTCTTTTTAAGAGTTCATAAAGGCTTATTCCACTTTTTAGAGTGGCAGTTCCCTTCTTCTCCAGATACTTCAATACATCTTCCCTAGGGGAGATAATTAAGTTTTTTAGTCTATTAACTTCCTTCTCCACTCTTTCGTATTTTTTCATAAACCAATCATAGCGCTTATCATCTACCAAGCCTATATCATATCCTATTTGGGTTAATCTAATATCTGCATTATCCTGTCTTAACAGCAAGCGATATTCGGCTCTAGAAGTCATCATCCTGTAGGGTTCATTGGTTCCCTTAGTTACCAGATCATCAATCAAGACCCCTATATAAGCCTGGGATCTATCTAGAATAAGGGGCTCCTCTTCTTTTATATATTGAACTGCGTTGATACCAGCTATAAGACCTTGACCGGCCGCTTCTTCATAGCCTGAGCTTCCATTGATCTGGCCAGCGAAAAAAAGACCTCCAATAGCCTTGCTCTCCAAGGATAATTTTAGCTCCCTTGAATCAATGCAATCATATTCTATAGCATAGGCAGGGCGCATAATCCGTACATTTTCCAAACCAGGTACACTTCTATACATTGCCCTTTGAACATCAATAGGCATACTGGTGGATAAGCCCTGGGGATACATCTCTCTAGTATTTCTGCCTTCAGGTTCTATAAAGACCTGATGGCTCTTTCTATCGGCAAATCTAACAACCTTGTCCTCTACTGATGGACAGTATCTAGCCCCTACACCTTCAATGTTACCAGAATACATAGGTGCCCTATGAAGGTTAGCCCGAATAATATCATGAGTTTTTTGGGTAGTGTAGGTTAACCAACAGGGAATTTGATCCCTTTCCAATCTATCATTTAGAAAGGAAAAAGGGATTATATCCTTATCTCCATGCTGAACTGTCATCTTGTCATAATCAATGGATGATCCATCTATTCTAGCAGGAGTACCAGTCTTAAATCTCTGAAGATTAAAACCTAACTCTTTTAGGTTATCCGATAGTAGATTTGCGGCAGTAAACCCATTGGGGCCGGTATTTGAACTGTATTCTCCAATTATTATTCTGCTCTTTAAATAAACTCCCGTCGCCACTACAACTGCCCTACAGGTATAGTAATCAGACAGATCCGACACAACCCCGGTAACATTTCCATTTCTTTCTACTATCTCAGTAATTTCTCCCTGGATTATATCTAAACCCTGCTGCTCCTCTAATACACTTTTCATAATTATATGATAATCATGCTTGTCAGCCTGTGCCCTTAGGGAGTGAACAGCCGGACCCTTGCCTGTGTTTAGCATTCTAATTTGTATAAAACACTTATCTATATTAAGCCCCATTTGCCCCCCCAGAGCATCTACCTCTCGAACCAAATGTCCCTTGGATGTACCTCCTATAGAGGGGTTACAGGCTAGCATGGCGATATTATCAAGATTTGTAGCAAAAATAGCAGTTCTATAGCCCATTCTTGTAGATGCCAAGGCTGCCTCACAGCCTGCATGACCACCGCCTATTACAATTACATCATAATCTCCTGCATTCAGTTTCATTAATTCTCCTACTTTCCTAAACAAAACTCGGAAAAAATTCTATTTACCAAATCCTCGGTAACTGTCTCCCCGGTAATGCTGCCCAGACTGTCCACAGCCCCCCGTAAATCAATGGACACTATATCCAAAGGGATTTGGCTATCTAAGCCTTCCAAAGCGTCTGTAAGGCAGCTATTAGCCCTAATTAAGGCTTCTTGATGTCTGATGTTGGTTATCATCATTCCATCGGAAAACTCCACTTCACCTCTAAAAAACATTTTATATATTATTTCTTCAATTTTGTCAATCCCTTTACCCAGTGTCAGAGAGCTTTCTACTATGGGGACCTCTCTGCCCAAGTGCTCCTCTATATCCTTTTTGTTTAATAGTGGAGGCTTATCTATCTTGTTGAGTATAAGCAAGGCCTTCTTATCCTTTATATAATTTAATATCTGCCTATCCTCATCTTCCAGGGGTGAGGAAGCATCGAGAACTACAATAATGAGATCTGCCCTTTCTATATTCTGCTTAGATTTTTCAATACCTATCTTCTCAACCTGATCTAAAGTTTCCCTAATGCCGGCAGTATCCACTATTCTAACAGCTACGCCCTTTATATTGATAAACTCCTCTATAACATCTCTAGTAGTGCCGGGAATATCAGTGACAATAGCACGTTCTTCCCTAACCAATGCATTTAAGAGAGAGGACTTACCTACATTGGTCTTACCCACTATTACAGCCCTAATACCTTGCCTTATTAACTTACCTTCTTCTGCAGTTTCGAGTAGATAATCAATAGTTTTTAATATACTCACTATATCATCTAGAATACTTTGAGTGGCCAGCTCATCTATATCCTCCTCAGGATAATCTATAGTAACTTCAATATGAGCCATAATACCTAGAAGTTTTTCTCTCATGCTCCTAATATGGCCTGATAAACCGCCTTCCATTTGCATAAGAGATGTCTTAGCCAGGCCTTGGGTCTTTGCAGATATCAAATCCATAACTGCCTCAGCCTGAACCAAATCTATTCTTCCATTTAAAAAGGCTCTTTTGGTAAATTCTCCAGGCTCGGCCAGCCTTGCACCCTTCTTTATTACTTCTTTTAGGATATTGGTTACAGGAATTATACCCCCATGACAATGGATCTCCACCACATCTTCAGTGGTATAGGATCTTGGTGCCTTCATGTAGGCAAGGAGTACCTCATCAATAATCCTTCCCTCGCCATCTACAGCCTTTCCATAATGGAGATATCTATCCTTAAAGGTCTCATTCTTACTGCCGGCAAATAGGAATATTTCCCTTGCAATATTCAGAGCCTTATCACCGCTAATCCTGACTATTCCGATACCTCCCTCGCCTGGAGGTGTAGCAATGGCAGCTATCGTATCTTCAGAAAACATATCAACTCTTCCTTTTCTACAAAAAGTTTAACCCAGTATCTTTATACTGGGCTATTTATATACATATTAAACAATATATTAATTATTTAGTAGTAATTACTACCCTTCTATAGGGTTCTTCGCCTTCGCTGTAGGTTCTCACATATTCGTCGTTTTGCAGGGCTGCATGGATTATCCTCCGTTCGAAGGGATTCATAGGCTCTAGGGTAATCCTCTTCCTGGTCTTAGAAACTTTATAGCCCAGTCTTTTAGCTAGTCGCCTTAAAGTTTCCTCTCTTTTTCTTCGGTAGTTTTCAGCATCTAAATTAATTCTCTTATACTTCAGCCCTTGCTTATTAACTACTAAATTGGTTAAGTATTGAAGTGCATCCAAAGTTTCACCTCTATGCCCTATAAGTAGACCCATCCCTCTACCTCTTAACTCCACATCAACCTTCTCTTCTTTTTCAGTCACATCTACAATGGCTTCCACATCCATATAGGTTAGAAGTTCCATCAAAAACTCCTTGGTCCTATCTCCAATAGTTTTTTTGATGGTAGCCCTTACTTTCGCATCCTTTGCACCAATAAATCCAAAAAAGCCTTTCACCGGTTCTTCCAAAATCTCTATCTCAAGTTTGTCCCTCTGTACTCCTAATTGAGCAACTGCCATCAAAATAGCTTCATCGATAGTCTTTCCGCTGCTCTCAACTTTTTTCATTTTTTCGCACCTTCCTTGACTGTTTTTCCTTCAGAATTTTTCCGGTTATAAATTAATTGCTGTACGATTTGGAATAAATTGTTAGTCACCCAGTAAATACTAAATGCTGACGTATACATTGAAGTAAACCAAACGGACATAATAGGCATAATAGTTCCCATTCCCTTTGTCTGCTGGTTTTCTCCTCCAGCAGGGGCAGTTAATTTCATTTGAAAATAGGATGTTATTCCCGCCAAAGCCGAGAGGATAAAGAGTCCGTTCCAAGCTCCACCCCATCCACTTTCCATAAAGGGTATAGATCGACCAATTATGTCTTTTACCGGTGAATCAGCAATCCATACATTTTTTATCCATAAAAACCCAAGACTTGATTCTTGACTCTTCAAAAAGTCTAAGGCCTGAGTTGTGCTTATATTTTTAATGGAATCAATTACAGTAGTTACATTTGCACTACCCACTACTTCATTTAGTTGGCCGATAAGCCTTTCGTTATTTGGGTTGCTAAACAAACTGGTAAATACATCCCCTATATTCTGCTTTATTGCAGATGAGTTTACTATTTTATTAACAAAATCATCAAGTACAGGCCCAATAGTGCTATTGCTATCATTTATAAGATTAACATAAAACTCTTGAAGTTGAACACTAGAAATTGCTCTTAATGCTGCAAACATGGCAAACATAAGGGGGAGTTGAAGTAACATGGGAAGGCAGCCTCCCATAGGGTTTACACCATGTTTTTGATACAGTTCCATTGTCTTTTTATTTCTTTTATCAGGATCATTCTTGTATTTTTCATTTATTTTTTGTATTTGAGGATTTAACTCTGTCATTTTGCTAGTTGAAGCTTTTGCCTTCAGGTCAAGAGGCAGAAGTGCCAAACGAGTCAAAATAGAAAAAAGCACTACCGATACTCCATAATTTCCTACTATGCTATTTATTCCTTCGATAATAGTTTGAAGAAAACCCACTAAAGCTGACCACATATCAATACACCTGCCTCATCAACTTGTTAATCCATTTAGTGTCCAATAAATCCATTTCCTTTATACCTCCACAATGTATTAGCCCGTGATAGAAGTGTTATTATTCTATCCTAGTGGATCATAGCCACCTGGATGAAAGGGATGGCACTTCAGTATCCTTTTTACAGCCACAAGAGAACCTTTCAACACACCATATTTCTCTAGAGCAGAAATAGCATAATTAGAGCAGGTAGGATAAAACCTACAAGTATTTGGAAACAATGGAGATATGAATCTCTGGTAAAGCCTGATTCCTCCTATAAATATCCTCTTCATTTAATTCTAATCGCTACTCCTTAAACAAACCAGCTCTTTTTAATAAGTTTTCCATTCGATTTTCCAATTGAGCAAACTCGGCTCCTCTCGCCCTTATCCTCACCACAAATATAAGATCATAACCTGTCCTAATCCGTTCCAATCTCTTTCTATAGATCTCTCTTAATCTTCGCTTAATCTTGTTTCTCTGGACAGCATTGCCATATTTTTTACTAATAGAAAAGCCTACTCTGGAAACATCTAATCTGTTCTTTCTGTAAACCAAAACCAAACAAGAATTTGCAAGGGACTTACCCCGTCTGTAGGTGTAATTAAATTCCCTTCTCTTTCTTAATCGATATTTCTTATCCACTAAATATCCTCTCAATACATGTCTTAAAAAGCTCAACAAAGTATTATTAACAGCTTTTTATTCAGCAGTTTCAAAAGCTTTCTATGGCAGAAAAGGCCACCATTTTAGTGACCTTATGCTGAAATTACTTTTCTACCTTTTCGTCTTCTTCTCTGGAGTACCTTTCTACCATTTTGGGTACTCATTCTCTTTCTAAAACCATGCACTCTTTTTCTGCGTCTGTTGCTAGGTTGATAAGTTCTTTTCATTTTCTAATTCTCCCTTCTCTGATGATTGGATAAGCAGCTTGTATTCATTATACCATATAAACTATCTTGGTAATTCCTGATGAGGCTAATGATAGTACTTTACTTATAGTATTATAAGCGAATAAACCTTTTGCTGTCAAGATAATCAATTAATTCAATTGATTATCCACAGATTATTTGATATTATATCTTTACTGTTGATAACTTCCCGTCTATAATATAATAGAAGGGAATGAAATTAAGTTATACACACTCTGTGGATAACTTTGTGTATAACTATTCCTTACTTTAATTTTTAGTGTAAATATCAGTTTTTTCTGATTGTGAATATTGTTTATAACTTTTACATTTTTGTGGGACATTATCCCTGCTTTTATACAATTTTTATATACTGGATTTTTTTAGGCAAAATCAGGCATTTATAAACAAAGGCTTCGAACAAACTTGCAGAACTGAAGCCTTTATTAAATTGCCTTGAATAAATGGTTTTAGAAAAAGCAATATTGTCAAAAATATCTATTATTACGGTATTTTACAGGAGGTTTCCTTAATGGATCAAAATATTAATAAATTATGGGAAGATGCTCTACCCTTTATAAAGTTGGAGTTAACGGATGTAAGTTTCAATACTTGGATTAAGACCATAGAACCCTTGGCTATAATAGATAATATATTTTATCTAAGCGTTCCCAACGATTTTACCAAGGGAATCTTGGAATCAAGATATATGGATCTAATAATTAACTCTTTAAAGGAAGTAT
>JGI24707J26582_10002545_pt1 | contig 13573 bp, 12 predicted proteins | sample BioPla1DNA1_FD_26582 | JGI IMG/M metagenome (IMG submission 26582) | reverse complement strand
AGATTATGATAATTATTCAGATATGGCAGGGNATGTTAGTACACAAATTGATAAAGATACTTCTTTGGTATTCGTATCAGTTGGCTATGGATCCAATGAAAAGGTGGAAGTAAATTGTGATAATGCGGAATTAGCAAAATTATTCGGATTATCAACAGCAAAGGCTACGGGAAGAGGAGTGGATGCAGAAGCTGAGGTAATCGTAGACGATAATTCACAATTTGAAAATACAGCAACCGTTATCGTGGATGGCAATATAGTTACGGTGACGGATAGAAATGATTTTAAAATGACTTTTGAAGTAGAGCCTGGAACCGTAGGAACAACCTTTAATGATTATAAGATTGGCGATACGAATACGAGTGATCTTGTTGAAGATAAAGGATCACCAGAGGATATTACCGTATCCATTCTGGATGCTGGTCCGATGGATTTGCAGATTGGTGCCAATGCAGGTCAGACAATGACTGTTCGAATTCCAAAGGTGAATCCTGAAACATTGGGAATAGATAAAGTTAACGTTTTATATGATGAGGGAGCGCAGAAAGCAATTAGTCTTTTAGATGCAGCAGTGAATGAAGTTTCAGCAATTCGCTCCAAATTAGGTGCTTACCAAAATCGTCTTGAGCATTCGATTTCCAATCTGGATATAACATCAGAGAATATGACAGAGTCCTTATCCCGAATTGCAGATGTGGATATGGCAGAGGAAATAGCAAATTATACTCAAAAAAATGTATTGGCACAGGCTGGTACAGCGATGCTTGCACAGGCAAATCAAAGACCACAGACCATCTTATCTTTAATTCAGCAATAATTATGCTAGAGAATGAAATGGGATAATTTATGGTTAATGAGAACATGAAAAATATTTAACAGATAAATATGGTCATAGGGGGATAAAGAATGCAGAAGGAAGACGTACAGGCATATACAGTACGAATCACACAGGCCTCGAAAAGTGAGCTAGTCGTAATCTTATATGAAATGATTCTAACAGAGATAAAAGAGGCAAGAGATGCTTATGACAAACAAGATTTAGCTCTTTATGATAAAGAGTTAAAACAAGCACAAAAGTTTCTTGTGGAATTAATGGCAACCTTAGATTATCGTTATGAAATCTCCCGTGATTTATTAAGCCTATATCTATATGTTAATAAAAGAATCATTACTGCTACTATTCAGAAAAAACCAGATTCTTTAAATAGTGCAGAATCGGTTTTAAATAAACTATTGATTGGATTTAAAGGTGTCAGTAAAGAAGATACCAGCGGACCTGTAATGAGTAACACGCAACAACTTTATGCGGGCTTAACCTACGGCAAGGGGACATTGAATGAGACTTATATTGATCCAAATGACCGGAGCCGAGGATTTATAGTATAAGCCATACCAAAGATTAGATAGCTTAATATGCTCCAATTTACAAAGCTATTAAAGTACAAAAGTTGCTAAATTACAAAAGATTATCTGAAAACAAAAGATAGTATAAATACTAAAGATAATATAAAATACAAAAGATAAATAACGTTAACAAATGATAAATGGTCTAAAGCCAAAAGAAACATCTTTTTGATAAACTACAAAGTTATAAGGTACAAATGAGGAAAGAGAATTTTACGAAAGAGAAATAATTCATACACAAAAGAAGAATAGCACATAAGCAAAGAAACCCCGCATGTGAATATAGAAAATTAGAACTTTTCTATATTCGATACGCGGGGTTTCTTCTACATGATAACGATTGTTCAAGGCTAGGTTGTTTCTGAATGAATGGTTACATTTGCCGCTTTAGCTTGCTTTAAAAGGAATTTATATCGGTTTTGTACAGCATTCATTTCATAGATACAACTATCGATCAAGTCAGGATCAACAACATTTTCAAAATTTGAATAGGCTGCTTCCAGAGCGATTTTAGTCTTATTTATTTCATCGATAAGTAAGTCTTTTTTTTGAGCCTTTTTCTTAGTAAATGGAAACATTCACAAATGCACCGTCCTTCTAGTTTATAGACTTTGTTATTAGTATAGTCAAAATAATTATGTATTATACTTTTAACTAGGAATAAATTGGATGCATCGGTATATAAATATAGTAGGTTTATCAAAATAGACAAGGCATTCAATAAAAAGATGGAATCAGGGGATAGGCAAGGGAGGATTATCAATGGAGAGCAAAATACTTGCTGGCATCATTATAGCTTGTATCGTATTTATCATAGTTTGTATTATAAGGCGTAGACCAGATATCATAATTAATTTCGCACTGCGTGCACTACTTGGCACTGCAGGTATCTATGCATTGGATTTTGTGTTAAGAAGTCAAGGGTACCAAGTAAATGTTGGTGTTAATATGGTAACTTTTGCTACAAACGGCTTGCTTGGCTTGCCAGGTTTCCTCTTGCTTTACGGTCTTGCATTCTATTATTCTTTATAATGTGGTAATGTTAGAATAGATTATACCTATAATAGCAAGTCAATTTTAGACCGCCATTTAAAAGAGCGGTCTTTTAAAAGTTATAATAAGATCTAATTGTATAAAGGGGTTTTATAGATTTGTGCAAATTTTAGATTATTTTCATTAAATATGTAAAATAACAACAAAAATACAAGTATGCAATTGACTTTTATTGTCTTTTAATATAACATAAAGTATGTAAATAAATGACAATCCTATATATTCTAATATGAATTATTCTTAAATTTCTTTAATTCTTTTATTTCTGTCATAATCCATTCATAAGTCAATCCACATATAAGAATTAGGTAAAGCTTGGTCAAGGATATGAAGCTATTACAAGAAAACAGATATTGTTGTTACTTTCGTAAAGATTTAAACAATTAAAACAAAAGGGGTGATGCCTTATTGAAAAAGATAATTGTTATTTGTGATTCCGATTCCTTTTATGCTATCCGTCTTATGGAGTATATTAAAAGAAGGGAGCTAGGATTTCAAGTTTTGGTATTTACTGAAAGAGATAGTTTTGAGGAATATATAAAGGACAATCATATTGAGATACTTCTTTTAGGAGAAACCTTATCACTTAAAGGGCTGCTAGAAGATAAGGTAAAATATCTCTATATATTATCAGAACTGCCAATAAAAGCAGGAGATACTGATGAAAAGACGATATTTAAATACCAATCGGCAGATGAACTTCTATCACAGGTTTTTACTAGTTATACAAAAAAACAGAATGAAACTGTTAAAATCCATGCATCAAATGAAAGAAAAATAATATCTCTAATTTCCATTCCCCCTAATCGAAGCAAGTTTTGTTTTACATTTTCTTATGCCTATCTTTTATCGGAAAGAAGAAAAGTTCTCTTTATTCCATTGGATTTTCTCCCCTTATCATTTCTATCCTTTATGGATGATTCAAATCCAGCATTATCTGAATTTATTTATTATCTGAAAGCTGACAATTCCAATCTGATATCTAAAATGAATCAACTAATTCGATGTACAGACAGGGTTTCTTATCTCACTGGATTATCCCATGGGCTAGATTTATTATCCGTAACAAAGGAAGAAATGAGTGGTTGGATTGAGGAGGTAAAGAAGCAAACGGATTATGATTTGATAATATTTTATCTGGGTAGCTTTGCCGAGTGCACATTAGAGACTATTCGTCAAAGTGATGAGGTGTTGATTATAATGTCGGAAAGTTCGGATGATGAAGCGGCAGTTAAAGAGTTAGAAAGGCAGTTGAACTTAATTGAAATAACTACAGAAACAGATAAGTTTGTAAAAATTATAATTCCCAATCATGAATGGAAAGAGGATAGAAAGCTTAGTTTACAGGAACTTAAAAGTATGGAAACTTGGTTCTCTGCAAAGCAGTATATAGGTCGATTGTAAGTTGTATGGATATCAATTACATGCTGGAGGTGGAAATGGAGAATCGAAAAGAAAAGTTTCGACAGATGGTATTAGACGAAATTGATCTTAGTAAGGATACGTCGGATGAAGAGTTGTATGAAACCATTGATCAAGTATTAATTAGAGAAAGTAAAGAAGATTATATTAGTATTCAGGATAAAAGAGTTTTAAGGAGAAAAATCTTTAATTCCATACGCAGGCTGGATGTGCTTCAGGATTTAATTGAGGATCCATATATTACAGAAATTATGGTAAACGGTACCGATAAGATCTTTATTGAGAAAAATGGAAGCATCAGCTTAAGTAATAAAAGTTTTGCTTCGAAGCAGAAACTAGAAAATATTATACAACAAATTGTTGCACAGTCCAATAGGGTTATTAATGAATCAAATCCAATCGTAGATGCAAGGTTATCCGACGGATCCAGAGTAAATATCGTATTGCCCCCTGTTGCATTAGATGGAGCTATAGTAACCATTCGTAAGTTTCCTCAAGACCCAATCACAATTGAGCAATTAATAGAGTTCGAATCAATTACAGAGGAAGTAGCAGAGTTTTTACACAAACTTGTCATCGCTGGTTATAACATTTTTATCAGTGGTGGAACGGGCTCTGGTAAGACTACTTTTCTTAATGTACTCTCCAATTACATACCACAAAATGAGAGAATCATCACAATTGAAGATTCAGCAGAACTGCAGATTCGTAATATACCTAATTTAGTTCGCTTGGAAGTACGGAATGCGAATACGGAAGGGCTAAAAGGAATTACGATTAGAGATTTGATCAAAACAGCTTTGCGAATGCGGCCGGATAGAATTATCATCGGTGAGGTTCGTGATGGAGCAGCTTTTGACTTACTTCAGGCATTAAACACAGGCCATGATGGATCTCTATCCACAGGGCATGCTAATTCACCAAGAGATATGTTAAGTCGACTAGAGTCACTGGTGTTAATGGCAGCTGATCTCCCTCTGGTTGCCGTAAGGAAACAGATTGCATTAGCAATAGACATTATCGTTCATCTTGGGCGGCTTAGAGATCGGTCTAGAAGAGTACTCGAAATAGTGGAAATACAGGGGTGCAAGGATGGTGAGATAGAGATAAATCCACTTTATACATTTATGGAGGAGGGGGAACATGGGGGAAGGATAAAAGGAAGTTTGCGCAAAAGAAATGATTTAATTCATACAGAGAAACTTCAAAGAGCTGGATTACTTAAGTTAAGCGGGGAAACATGAATGCTTAGCAGATTAGCGAAATCTAAAGAGGAGGAACGTTTGATTGATTATAGATTATGAGGATTATCAGTATTCCCTCAGAGAGAATATTCGTTATATTCTACAAGGCACTCTATTTGTTAGCATTCTTGGTATTTTATTTTATAAAAGTATTTTTGGAGTACTATTATTAAGTCCTTTGATTCTATTCTATCGGAAGAAAAAGCGAGTGCAATTATCAAATATGAGAAAATGGAAGCTTAACTTGGAGTTTCGCGATGGTATTAATAGCCTTTCTGCCGCTTTAAGTTCTGGCTATGCTGTTGAGAATGCCTTTGAGGAGGCTTGGAAGGATCTAAGGTTACTCTACAAGGAGGATTCTCTAATCATGCGGGAATTTTCCTATATTATCAACCAAATCCGAATGAATATTACAGTAGAGAAAGCTTTACTTGAATTTGCTGAACGAACAGGAGTAGAGGACATTATCAATTTTGCAGAAATTTTTGCTATAGCGAAACGAACTGGCGGAGATTTGGTTAAGGTGATTCGAACTACAGCCAATGCTATTAATGACAAAATAGAAGTAAAAAGAGAGATCATCACCTTAGTAACTGCAAAAAAGCATGAAGCAGATATTATGAAGGCAATTCCACCGGGAATTCTACTTTATCTAAACTTATCTTCACCTGGATTTCTTAATCCTCTCTACGGCAATATTTTTGGTGGCATTGTAATGAGTGTTCTCCTTATAGTCTACCTTGCTGCTTACCTACTAGCGGACAGAATTGTAGCAATCGAGGTGTAAAGGAGGTAGGTATCAATGTCTTTATTCACTATTATAATTCTCATTTTACTATTGTCAGGATTAGTTGCCTTTATCCTATCTTTAAGAAATCGAGTGGACTGGATGGGAGACATAGATAAAAATGAGCACAAATTATATTGGCTATATCCTATGGTAGATCTTTTATTAAGAAAAACGGGGCTGAATCATTATCTCAAGCAAAAAAACAGGATTGAAGAGGCAGGGAAAGCTTTAACCGGTACAAATAAGGTTTTTAATTGGCAAAGGCTATATTGGTACAGTAAAGTATCTCTTTCAATTATAATTATATATCTTTTTCTTTTGATGGCTTTTATTAGCGGAATACAAGGAGATATGCATTCCAAATTAGTGGATGGAAACTATTTGGCAAGACCGAATTACGGTGATGGTGACCAGGAAGTCCACTTAACCGTGATTTTGGAAGCTGAGCATGAAAAAGTCACCAAAAACGGAGAAGAAGCAAAGTCCTTTACAGAAGATATAAGGCTCCATGTGAAGGAGAGGAGTCATAAGAAAGAAGATTTAGAGAAGTTTTTTCAAGATTCAATCGAATATCTAGAGATAGCAGTATTAGGAGAAAATGAATCAGCGAAAGCCATTATCACAGATTTATCTTTTTGCAGGAATATTCCTGGAACAAGTATTCTTGTTGAATGGAAACCGGAGGAAACAAATCTAATTAGTAGAGATGGTAATGTAAAAAATGAAGGAATTCCACAGGATGGATTGGATACAAAAGTCAATGTCATCCTATCCTATCAGGAGGAACAGCGAGATTATACAATGGATTTTCATATTATGCCCAAGCAATACACACAAGAGGAAGAATTGCGTATGCGTCTCGAAGAAGAAATCATTACGGCCTCAGAAAGAAGCAAAGAGGAACCTTGGTTTATACTACCGGAGGAAGTTGATGGTTATCGACTTAGCTGGATGGAGGCGAGTGAGGATCGTAGCATAATTTTACTTGGATTGGGGATATTTACGGCAGCCCTCGCCTGGATCTATAAGGATAAGGATTTAGAGAAAAAAATGAAACTTAGAAAAAATCAAATGCTACTTGATTATCCGGAGATTATTAACAAATTTACCCTTCTAGTCACTGCAGGTATGACGGTTAAGCAAGCCTGGACAAAAATAGCAGAGGATTATAGAAAAAGAAAAGAAGAAGCTAATATTGATAAGCGCTATGCATATGAAGAGATGCTACTCACGATCCATGAACTAAGTTTGAGTGCTGATGAAAGCAGTGCTTACGAGGCATTTGGAAGACGGACGGGTTTGCTTTCTTATATGAAATTTGGAACTTTGATTGCACAGAATTTGAAAAAAGGTAATAACCAACTTTGTGAACTTTTAAGTAAAGAGGCTGCGGAAGCTTTTGAAGAACGAAAAGAAACGGCAAAAAGGCTGGGAGAAGAGGCAGGCATTAAACTTTTGGGTCCCATGATAATCATGTTGATGATTATTTTTATAATCATCCTAATCCCGGCATTCATGTCATTTGCAGTATAGATATGATTATTAAGGAAAGGAGAGCTGCAATATGCAGCGATAGCATTGAGATGAAAAAACAAATGAGAAAAATTATTAATAAACTAGCTAATTATCAAGTGGATGGTGTAGGGGTTGTTGAGATAATTCTAATCTTGGTAATTTTAATAGGTTTAGTTCTTATTTTTAAGGATCAAATCACAGACATTGTAAATGATGCATTTGATGCCATCACACAAGATGCTACGGATATTATTAGCTAGTTTGCCATCGAGAATAGGAGGGAATGAAATCGTAAGTAAATTATATTATAGGCAATCTAAAAGTTCGAATGATACGAAGAATATTAGCAATTTTAAAATAGGGTACCAAAGAGAGGTTGACGGTGTTATTACAGTTTACTTGAGTCTGATTTTACTAATCATTCTATCTCTTATTTTTACAGTTATCGAAGGGGCTCGCATATGTGTAGCTAGGGTAAATGCAGAGCGGGCATTAACTATGGCCATGGATTCGGTGATGGCTGAGTATTATGAACCTCTTTGGAAAGAATATCATATCTTTGGATTGGATGCATCCTATGGAAGCGATCAAGTGCAAGAGAATGTAATGGCTGAAAAGCTAGAAGGTTATATGTCTTATACACTATATCCAAATATGAATCCAAGATATAGTAACTGGCAAAATGGAGTTGAACTTTATAACACCTCAATTAAAGACTTAGCTATAAAGGATAGGACAATGCTCACGGACCATAATGGTGAGTTATTTCTGCACCAAGCAGTGGAATATATGAAATATCGTGAGGTAGCTAAGGCAGCAGAAGAACTTTTGGATCAAATGTCCTTACTGGAAAGCCCTAGCACAGTATCAATGATATATGAAGAAAAGCTAAAGGTAGAAGAAAAGCTGGTGGAAATTGATAAGGGAATTCTAGAACTGATGGAGTTGTTTGATGGGGTGAAAACCAACAAGAGGGGGCTGGAAATTACTAATGCAGGGAAACTAAAGGTAGTACCCTACTTTATTAAGAAAATTTGTATTGGTGATATAGGAAAGGAAACGGTAGGAATTAATAATGAAGAGGTATTCCTTGCATTAAAAGATAATTATATGGTCCCAGAGAAAGAGTTTAATGCAATTGATGAAAGTTTTATTCAATTAAATGAAATTCTAGCACAAATTGAGGAAAAAGAAGCTGAGATTGCTTCGGTTGATGCAAGCCTATCAAAAGCTTATCAGGTATTGGCACAGGCATATGCTAATCAGAATGATACTGATGAAAAAACGGATAACATTAAAAAAATGGAAGAGGAAATAAAGGCGCTTGAAAGTAAAAAAGATATTCTAGTGAAAACATTAAAGGAAAGGATCAAAAATAAGGATGCACAAATTAGTAATATTCTCATTAATAAAAAGAATATAGAAAAAGTTATAAGTAAATTACTCCCCTTAATTGATAAAGCAATTAAGGTAATTAATAAGATTTTGCTAACCGTAAACTCCTCGGCCCCACATCTGGAGGCTTATGAGACATTATTACATAATGAAAAAGAGGGCCTTGATGATATGATAATTAATGATTTACTAGATGATCTTGAGCTGCTAAAACGATATTCTTCAGAGGATGGTATTGGCTATGACTTTATAGGAATGAAGAGAATTCTAGAATATGATAAATCGATACTCCAACAAACAGAGGATGCACTTGATAAGGCGTTGCAGGAGCTTTCACAAAAACATTATGCCAATGCTAGGGTTCTTTTCCAAAATACTTGGGAGATATTATCTAAATATCAAGTACAAGGGCTTACCTTAGATTACAGCAGCTTGATAACGAATATAGGTGAAACAGCCGATTTTCTTAGCGCAATACAATCCACGATATTGGGGGGAATTACAGGGCTTGTGGTAAAACAGGATACAATCTCGATGGCAAAACTTTCCGATGGATGGATGCCTTCTGATCTTACTTTAGAATCTCAGGAGAGAAACATTACGGAGATTACAAGCCTCATTAATAATTCTATAAAAAGTAACGAGATTTCTAATATAGGAAGCATATTTGGAGGTCTGAATAATGTAATTGGTAACACTTCATCTATAACGGGCAGTTTAAATTATATTACTGAAACCTTGCTACTTACAGAGTATATAAAGGAACACTTCTATTCCTATCCAAATGAAGGAGAGGAAGAAGGTTCACGAAAACCATCCCGTTTAACCTATGAACAGGAATATGTACTAGTTGGTAAGATGGAGGATGAGAAGAATTTATCCTCTATTATAGCGAGATTAATAGCCATCCGCATGGCAGCAGACCTGGTTACCATCCTCATGGATGAGACTATTCGTAGCGAAGCAAAAGTTGTTGCAACAGCTATGGTAGGCTTTACTGGTATGCCTATATTAATCTCAATAGTACAGACACTGATACTGATTCTGTTGTCATTTGCGGAAGCTTTGGTAGATGCTTGTGCACTCCTAAAGGGAAAGGAGGTTCCCATTCTAAAGAAGGAAATTGTCATGAGATTAAATGATTTGCTGCTACTTACCCATGAGAAAATTAATGCAAAGGCCCAAGACATTACCAATGCAAATGGAATAGCAATGTCCTATAGAGATTATCTATCAATTTTTCTTCTGTTTTCCAATCGCGTTAAAACAATCTATCGTTCAATGGATCTAATTGAAGAAAACTTAAAGTTACGCTATCACGATGATTTTTCTTTTAAAAATTGCCTCTTTGGATTTGATACAGAAACCATGATATATATAAAACCGAAATTCACAGGATTCAAATTTGTCCAAGAATATCTGTATCATAGGCAGGATTTTAATTTTCTAATAAAGAGTGGATACTGCTACTAAGTAGATAAAGTTATAATCTATCAGCACTTAATATTGATGGTTTGGGATGTCCGCTCTTCTAGCAATTCTATTAACATAATTCAACAGTTTATAAACTAGCGAATTTAACAGTCTAAGTAATTCTTGTAAATCTTTATTAAAATAAAAAATAATAATATAAAAATTCTCTCTCCAAGAAATCATTTGCTTTTCTATATAATAACAACTCTATAAACACTGGAAGAACGGACATCCCAAACTATTAATAAAAACCTAGTCCATATTGGAATATAAGGTTGGGATAATAAGTGCTGAAATTAAAACTAGATAATACAGTAATTTCACTACTTTTATCAAATTTATATCAAAAAGAAGGAAGCTAAGAAAAATACAAATGAAAGAAATTATAATGCAAAGGCAAGATAAACGAAAAGATAAGACAAATGATATTTATGCTAGACAGTATCCTGCTTCCTTAACACTAGAAGCATCCTTGGTTATGCCTATATTTCTATTTCTTATATTAGCCTTCCTTTATTTTATACAAATATTTACCGTGCAGGAACAAATTCAATCTGCAATCAGCAAGATGGGATTAGATCTAGCAAAGCTAACCTATATTTATCAGGATTTTGCTAATGCAGAGGATATAGATCATTTTGATCAAACGATATTTGATTTGGGAACGGATATAGAATTATCTGAATTGGTAGCGTCCTCAATCAATGGTTCAATGCTTAAAATGTATATGCAACACTATCTAAATATGGATTCGTTAAAAGGCTCTTGTATCAAGGATGGGTTTGAGGGAATTAGCTTTTATCATTCAAAAGTATTGGATGATATGGACTGCATTGATATTGTAGTTTGCTATCAGATTCAAATACCAGTTAGACTACTACCCATTGATGGTTTAAACATGGTGCAAGGTGTACGGCTTCGTGGGTGGACTGGTCATTCTGTTGCTTCGGCTTATACTGTAGATGAAGAGAAAGAAACCGATGAAATTATGGTATATATTACAAAAACAGGAAGCGTATATCATAGCAGGCAGGACTGTTCCCATATCAAATTATCAGTAAGGTCAGTTAAAGGTGTACCAAGTGAATTAAGGAATGATCATGGTGCTAAATATTATCCTTGTGAAAAATGTAATACCGGTGAGGAGAATATTACAAAAACATATTATATAACCTCCCATGGAACTAGATATCATGAACGTAATGATTGTTCTAAAATAAAAAGAACTGTTTCAGAGGTACCCTTATCTGAAGTGTCCGATCGAACACCCTGTAAACGGTGTGGGTGATTGGAGTAATCATTTTTGTTTTTGTTATGAATATTGTTTAGCATTCTCTTTTGTTAGGAAGATATGGGGGAAACATGATGGAGATTTTATTAAAAACAATAATTGGAATATTACTATTTTTTTGTGGGATACAGGATATACGGAGTAAAAAAGTTTCCCTGTGGATTGTTCTAATAGGGGCAATTTTAGTAAGTATCTGTGCAGTGAATATGACTACTCTTTCCTTAATCGACCGCTTTGGTGGTCTTGGAGTTGGAGCTTTTGTAATTGGAATCAGTCTATTAACCGGGGGTAAAATTGGTATGGGGGATGGACTATTGCTTTGCGTGACTGGTATTGGCTTAGGATTTTGGCATAATCTAGAGTTATTTGCTTTAGCATTATTGATCGCTGCAATTGTTTCCATCTTTCTGCTGACATTTCGATTGGCGGACCGAAAGAAAACTATTCCTTTTGTTCCTTTTATATTTTTAAGTTTCTTAGGGATGTTCCTTATTCCTATACTATAAAGTGCATCAGATAGGTAAAGATCAATAATTATAATAAATTGAAAAACGAGGAAAAGAAGTTGTATCAAATACCAAGTAGAAGTATAAATAACTGTATACAAAAGCACATAAGAAATCGAAGAATGATTCGAGGAAGGATTCAGGGGAGCTTCACAGTGGAAGCAGCATTAATCATGCCGATAATTATCTACCTTATATTTTCCTTCTTTTATCTAACCTTTTATCTTCATGATTGCAATCGAATACAGGGATATTTGGATAAGGTACTAAACCGAGCAGCTCTAATAATCAAGCATGAATCTGATATTTCAAAAGGGGAAATTAAATATGAGGAAATTAATAATCGAGGTGTATTTTATCTTATCATAGGCAAAAAAGATAAACTGGAGGAAGACATTTATCGGTATATCGAAGATGAATTCTCAGAAGGGTTATTGATGATGCGGGTTACAGACATAGATGTAGAGGTTGGAAAATATAGTTTAGAGGTTAAAATTACGGCTGAAACTAAGAATGCTATGAGAGGTGTATTAAGGTTCTTTCAACCAAACGAGAAGAAGATAATAGAAGGTAAACAAATCATTCATAATCCAGCCGATACGATACGAATGTCAGAGGTGATTTTAGATACCGGTTCAAGGATTAAAGGAGTAGAAGAGCTGAAAGGTATTATTGAGAATATTTTAAAATAATGTAAAGATTATTTAGTGCCTCATTTCTTTTTGTGTTTACTAGAAGACATATGAAAATGTTGTAATCACATTATTGATCTAATTATTATTATCAATAAAACAGCAAGTATTAGAAAGTAAATATTAAATAACAGGGGAGAAGGATTACATGGAAGTAAACTTTAAAAGGGACTTATACCATAATTATATGGTTTTATCCGGGATAGAATATGATAAAATGAATTCTTATTGTATAAAAATGCTTGCCTATCAACAGATTGAAGGAATATTATCATTAGAGATACAGTCAATCAATAATCAGGATTTCTTTTATTATGAGATTACGGCAAAGCAATCGGTTTATAATCTATTTGATAAAACAGTTTTATCCTTTGAGCGTGTTAGAAAGATATTTCTAAGTTTGATTGATACTATAGAAAGGGCCTATGATTATCTTCTTTTACCGGATGATTTTTTATTATTGCCTGAGTATGTGTATCTAGATATTAATACCGACATGCCAAATCTATGTTACTTGCCTGGCTATCAAAAAAATATAAAAGAACAAATGAGTAGCTTTATAGAATATATCATGAATAAAGTGGATTATAATGATAAAGAAGCCGTGCTATTAGTATACCGCTTATACGCAGCAAGCAAGGAAGAAGGATATGCATTTAGTCATCTAAAGAAAATCATACAAAATAATAGCTCCAGTAGCGTAGGAAATACAAGCATTGATTATGATGTGAAGACAATAGAAAATGAAGTTATGGATAATGAAAAGCAATTAATAAACAATACTAATC
>JGI24707J26582_10002544_pt1 | contig 13573 bp, 14 predicted proteins | sample BioPla1DNA1_FD_26582 | JGI IMG/M metagenome (IMG submission 26582) | reverse complement strand
CTGGAACTTTTTTATAGATTCCACGTACCCTTTTGTCCTTTTTCATAAAATCACCTCAAATATTTTATCAAATAAGTACAAGTTATGGGGTTCACATCAAAATATTTCTAGAAATTCTAATCGAGGCCTTGCTTGAACAGGTGAGTAGACACTTATTATGGGTAGGGGGGTCAAAATCTCTACGAATAAAAAGATGGACACCGGCGTGGGGTTGCACGCAAAAAATAAGCGAAATCAAGTTGGGTATAACCCCTAAATCAAGATTGAAGGAGAAATGACAATGAATTCTACATTACATGGCGGTAAAAGAGTTGGAGCCGGCAGAAAGAAAAAATCCAACATTGAAAAATTAGAAAATGGTAATCCAGGTGGAAGAAAACTAACTGAAATAGATATTGGTGAAGATTTAGAAGCAGTGGATATGCCACCTATAAAAGAATATCTCTACGCTCCTCAGAGAGATGGAACAACATTTGCGACTAAAGAACTATTTGAAGAAACATACAAATGGTTGGTTAGAGTTAAATGTGAAAAACTAGTTCCTACTCATTTAATTGAGCAATACGCAATATCACAAGCTAGATATATTCAATGCGCAGAAGCAGTAACTAAATACGGTTTGATTGCTAAGTATCTAACTACTGGAGGGCCTATTCAATCGCCATACGTTAATATGGCTTCAAACTTTATGAAACAATCTACTTGTGCATGGAATCAGATTTATCAAATAGTTAAGGAAAACTCATCGGTTGACTTCCGTTATAACAATCCAAGAGATGATGTAATGGAAAGCCTACTTAATGGAACGTGGTGGGATCAGCATGGTGGCAGAAGAAGATAGTACAATTTAGGCATCGAGAAAACCTTGGCATCTCTTTTTCTTGTCAAAATAGTCGGGGGGGGTATTATTCTTAAAAACAAATTACATGCATTTATTTAATGATGATTGGAGAACTAGACCATGGTTTCTGGAACAAAAAAAGCCTTACTTCTTATCTGCTCGACAACATTAGTAGTTACTGTTCTCGGGTATACACTTGTCAATTCAAACGCATTTAGTCTAACAACAAGAGCAAATGCACAAGATCATTCTAATTCATGTTATTTTAATCACTATGATGCTGTTGAACCAACCGAAGATTGCCATGGATCTAAAGAGTTCTGGGCTTGCTGCGCGCATATGTCGTTTTTGTTAGAAGAACCCGAGTTTGGTACTATACATGACGCAGGTTCATTTACAGGAATCTACTTTGATACATTGGATGAGAGTGATGCTAGGTATATTCCCGCTTTGCCAAAAACTAGAACAATCAAGTTCTATTGTGATGATTTGTTAATCGATACTCAGTTTATTAAAGATGGGAACAAATTAGAAACGGTTAGTTCTGATGATTTTGTTATTAGTGGATGGTATAAAGAGAAAGAATTAATTAACTCTTGGAATTTTGTAAATGACACCGTTGATGGAAATACTAATCTTTACGCCAGCTATGCAGCAAAAAATAAATCTTTTTCAGTTGATGAAAACAATGCTTTAGAAGTTGACTCGTATGGTTTCAGTGCTACAACTGAGTTGGAAAAAGAAATTTGCGTTTCAAAAGGTACAACACCTACTGATTCATTTGCTGTTTTGCAGAATAGAGGAATCTTGTTTAACAAAAGTGAAATAGGATTAATTAGCAAAATAACCATTGATATTGATTCAGAGAATTTTGAATCCACAAAAATCTATTATGGAAATACTCCACTTTCATTTAGTAATCATATGGATTTGTCATCTGGTGTTAATAATATCGATCTATCTGGGGCTGAGTATTTTACCGTTCAAAACAGTGGTGAAGAAGACGTTAAAATCAATTCTGTGAACATTGAATATGTTAGAAAAACAATATTTATTGATACGAACATTCCAACAGTTGTTATTAATACGGAAAATTTCCAAACAGTTACATCAAGGACAACTTATGTAGATTGCAACGTTTCAACAATTGGGGCGGAAAAAGATGTGACAGAATTAAAAGCACAAATTAAGGTAAGAGGCAATTCAACATCAACGCTTCCAAAAAAGCCATATAGAATCAAACTTGACAAAAAGAATTCCTTGTTTGGATATGCAAAAGCAAAGAGTTGGTCTCTTTTGGCCGAATATATGGATGGATCTAATATGCACAATTACACCGCCTTAAAATTTGCAAAAATGGTTAGAGGTGATGAAACATTTGGACCAGATCCTCTTCATGTCAATGTTGTTTTAAATGGTGAAAATGTCGGTTTGTACACTTTTTGCGAACATATTGACGCCAAAGAAGGAAGATTAGATCTTGAACAAGATAATATTTGGGAAAAGAACTTCGATGAGATAAATTTCTATATTGAACGCGATTCTTCAACGTTAACTGACCCGTTAGAAATAGAAGGTACAACGTATTTCAAAGTGCCTTTAGAAAACTATCCATTAACACAATATGTTTTTGCGATAAAGTACCTTGAAAAAGAGGATTTTGAAGAGGAATTAACCGATGGTTCAATTGATAAACATGAAACAGAATTTCAATCCTTCTTCAATTCATTGAAAAATTATATGACAGATATTTGTAATAAATTTGTTAATTATTATCATGATAAAAGCGAATTTGAAAATGTCGCCGCAAGCGTAGATGTGGAATCTCTTGCTTTATTTTCCGCAACTGACCAAGCGTTTGGGGAAATTGATCATAATCAAAAATCATTTAAAATGTATCGAAAAAATGGGGGGCTATTGGAATTTGGCCCTAATTGGGATTATGATTCTTGTGCCTATTCACTACCGTATCAAGGAACTTATGTTTTGAATCCTTTTGCTGTCGGTGGAAGCTATAATAGGGTATCCTTTGGCGAAAAATGGGGTTATATGCTTTTCAACGATGTTGCAAACGGAAGGTCTTTGTTTAGGAACATCTGGTCTAATTTGACAAATGAACAAATTGAATCATTTATTTACAATCAACAAATTGAATTAAAAACGATATCTAATGAAGCTATATATGATTGTGAAAAATGGATGCATAACCAATATTTTAGTGCGTTTGATAACCAATTATATTTTTGGAATTATATTACTCATCAACTGCCTTACCTAAAAAACTATTACTCAAATTTATAATTTTCTTTTGATACATGTAAATGCAGCCTTTGAAATAACGCAAATGAAAATAACCATTTCTATTTTTGCTAAAAAGCTATTATTGAATAATGCAATCTTATTCCTTAATGTTTACGATTATATTGATAAAGTTATCACTTACTTAAAGTACAGTTTTTTATTCTGGAATTGACTAAAATTCGTGGGGGGGGGGTAATATATTGATATATTTTTTATTGTAAATAATAAAAATACCCATTAATATAATAGTACTGCGATAAAAAATTAAGTCGTAGAGGCTAACCGCCGTTGTTCTATTAAACTGAATACCATGAAAAAAAGTCAAAAAGTGTACTTACCATTTAAGAGGTTAATAGGCATATTTGGTTCCTTAGTTGGTATCATAGTATGCTTTATTTGGGCAGGTACATCCGGCCCAAATAGAGCTAATTATGAAATGCAACTAAATAATGTTAAACTCACATGTCAATATGTGGAACTATGTAGCAGAATAGGCTGTAAAAGATTTTTATATGCTTCCTCAATTAATGAAATGGAAACTTATGAATACTTGCAATCTGATGATATCGAACCAAGCGGTGGATATATCTACGGCACTGGCAAGTTAGCCGCTCATCTTATGGGAGAAACTGTTGCTAAGACAAACAATATTGATTTTATACCAGTTATTATTACAAATATTTATGGAGTCGGCGAAAAATCCGCAAGAATGATTTACACATCGATTGTTAAACTTATTAATGAAGAGCATTGTTCGTTTACTGAAGGATTTCAAATATATGATTTTATCTATATCACCGACGCCATTAATTCAATTGTTGAAGTAAGTGAAAAAGGAAAACCTTTTAATAGATATTGTATCGGTTCTGGTGAACCAAAACCTTTAAGAGAATTTTTATTAACTATGAGAGATATTGTAGACCCAAAAGCGGAGTTAGGCTTAGGGGATATTCCTTTTAAAGGAATCGATATTTCATACAATCAATTCGATTTGAAAAAAGTTGAAAAGGATACTGGATATAAGAATGAAATCAGTTTTGAAAATGGAATAAAAATGACTGCCGATTGGATTAGGAATGGAGAGAATTAACATATGCAAAAATTTGGGTTTCAAGAGCTGGAATTAAAAGGCGCATTTTTAATCAAACCATTTTTTGCTGACGATAATCGTGGTGGCTTTTTAAAAGATTATTCTAAGGAAGTGTTTGAGAATAATGGTATATCATACGATTTAGCCGAGGTGTTTTATACCATTTCTCACAAAGGAGTTATTAGAGCGCTTCATTTTCAAGAAGTGAATCAACAACCAAAATTGGTGAGATGTGTTTCCGGAAAGGTTTTTGATGTTATTGTTGATCTTAGACCAGATTCCCCAACATTTAAAAAATGGATGGGCTTCTATCTCACTGGTGATAATATGAATGAACTATTGATTCCTGCTCATTTTGCCCACGGCTATCTAGTTATCGAAGATTCCATTGTTTCTTATAAATGTGCCGCTCCTTTTGATGGACCACATGATAGTGGGATAATGTATAACGACAAAGATATTGGGGTTGAGTGGCCATTTGAAGAGATTGGCGGTATTGAAAATTTAATTATCGCAGATAAAGATAAACACTTGCAGTCTTTCGCAGACTATATCTTAAAAGGTTGTAAATGATGAGAAAAAGTTTTTTGTTTATTGGTTCTTTGCCAACTAAAAAATTTTATTTTGATGGCGAAAGAAATAAATCCAGAGATGTTTTAAATGCGCTTCGAAACAAGTATGGAAAGAAATGTTCTGTCGTTAATTTGTCATTGAATCAATATGTTCAAGTTATAAAAATGATTTTTTTATCCATATTTTTTAAATATGATTTTATATTCGTTTCCAAGTGCCTAGTTGGCGGCAGCAAAGCAATAAAATATTTACAAAAATTTGCCAACAAAAGTAATAAGCATAGAATCGTTTTTTATTTAATCGGTAATGGATCAAATGGATTTGATGACAAGGTAATCCATTATGATTATGTGAAACATGTACGACACATCATAGTTGAATCGCCAGATGTTGAATTGGAATTAATATCAAAAAAAATTGTTACTAAAGAATCAATTTCTATAGTTCCGTGTTTAAAACCAAATTATTTAATTGAGCCAGTTGAAAAAGAGTACCCCGTTAAGACTTTAAAGCTTATCTTTTTTTCTAGGGTTACTGAATTAAAAGGCGTTATGGATGCAATAACTGCTGTTTCAAATATTAATGAAAAGTTTGGTAAAAACATGTTTGAATTAGACATAGCAGGCGGGTCTGGTTTTGATGAAAAAGAACAAATGTTTTTGCGTGAGGTTAAACAAATCGCTAATCAGAAAAGCTTTGTAAATTATTTAGGGCTTGATTTAAGAATTGAAGGAGAAGAATCATACAAGAGATTACAATCATATGATTTACACGTTTTTCCTTCAAGATTTTATCAAGAATGTGCTCCTGGTAGCATTATTGATATGTTTATTGCTGGTGTACCTACGCTTTCAAGTGATTTTCCATCTGCAAAATATCTTATGAACAAAGACAATTCATTTTTTTTCAAAATGAACAACATTGCAGATTTAGAAAGACAATTACTATTTATTTATAATAATCAAACAGCTTTGAATAAAATGAGAATTGAATCTCATAACAACGCTGAGTTATATAGTGAAACACATTTTATCAATGAACTTGAAATGATTTTAGAAAGGATGAAAAAATGAGCTCTTATAATGTTTCCGTATTAATTCTTTCTTGTGATAAAAACCATGATTTGTATAAATGGATAAATAGAACGTGTGATTGCTTTTTGAATCTTGGAATAGAGTGCGTTTTGGTTACCGAAAACATTATTGATAGTTTTGACAAAAGAATTAATTCTTATGCTACACATAATAATAATTTTGATGAGAGGTTTGTTTTTGGCGTTGAACAATGTAAAAATGATAACGTTATTGTCTTTCTTGATGATTATTACGTTCATGATGAACATTTGGATGTTAAATTGATAAATTGGTTGGAAGTAATGGAAAAAGAACAATTAGCCGCTTTGCGAATTGCATCTATTAAAAAAATGTATATAAAGAAAAAGAAAATTAAAAAAGGGTATTATTCCTTATCTCGCATCCAACCATATGAGATTGATTTTCATCCTACTATTTGGAACAAAAAAGAACTTCTTGCCTTGATTAAGAATAGAAGGTTTTCTCCGTGGAGTTTGGAACCGTGTTTCGCTTTATATTTGGAAGACAAAAAAAGTGGAATAACTAAGGAAACCATTCAATATGATGAATTAATCATTCAGGGTGCCTTTTTTAAAAAGCCATATAAACGATATTGTTCTAGAGAATACGAAGGCAATAAGAGAATTGCTAAAGGAAGAAAATTTGTTGCCCGTTCTTTTAAAGTTTTTATCTTTAACATTTCTCCTTACTGGCTTGTTCATTTATTGCGAAAGCTTTTCAAAATCAAATCAGTATCGGCGGAGGCAGAATTGTAATGGTTCCATCTATAACTGTGCTGTTTGTGTGTATAACACACCAAAGAAACTTTTAGATGATTGTATGAAGTCTTTGGTTTCTCAGGACTATTCAAACTTCGATATTTTGATTGTTGATAATCATTCTACAGAGAAAGAAACGCTAGAATCTCTTTCATATTGGGCGGAAAATTACCCGCATATCATAAGGATTATTTTTAAGAAAGAAAATAAAGGATTGCACGATTCTCGAAATATTGCAATTAAAAATTGCAAAGGACAATACGTTGCTTTTGTTGACGGTGATGATGTTATAGCCGGGAACTATCTATCGAAATTGGCATCTAATGTTTCCTTGAGGGGGTTAATTATATCTAAGATAGGGTTCAAAAGATTTTCTGAAAATTGCTCTTTCGAACATAAAAATATTCAGCCATCTTTTTTCGATAGAAATGAATCCCTTCTAAGATTGTTAACCGAAAGAATAATGCCTTCAGTATGGGGGACTCTATTTCCCGTTTCGTGTTTTGATGGTTTTCTTTGTTCGGAAGAAAATGGTGTTGATGATATGCAAATGAATTTATATGCATTTGACAAATGTGATTTCGTTGTCTACTCCGAAGAGCAATTGTATGGGTGGAGAAATTCCACAGGATCATCGATGAAAAACAACAAATTCCTTCATATGGTTGATTTTTCCTTGCTTAAGTGGCTAGATTATGCTGAAAACAACTGTCATGATGCGATTCCATATTTAAAATTTAGATTGGCTATTTCATCAGTAAAATGTTTTATCGTTGATAAATATCGTGAAATGAAATGGCGTGACTTTGTCTTGTTAATTTCTCCATATATCTCAAAGATATCAAAATCGCTTAAATCTTCTGAAATATTGTTTTTGACAAAAAAACAAAGATTATCATATAACTTTATGTGTCAATTCAAACATCTTTATTGTCACTTATATGCCAAGAAAAGAGACTTGATGTAGTTTTATTGATTTTAATAAAGCCATTATTTAACAATTGAATATTTATAATTTATGATTTGTCCGTTATTCCTTGTTTCAAGAGATTCAACAAATCTTTTTTCTTTTTGAATGATGCTTGGAATTAACTTTCTGAAATCATCTTTAGCGGTTTCTTTCTTGCACTTAACAACTATCAATTCATAATTAGGAAGAATAATCATTTTATAGTGGTGGATGTCTGCTAATAAGGAGTAGTTGAATTTTTCATCTAATAGTTTATCTATCCAGCCATCAATTCTTTGCTCTTTAGTGCCTACATAGTCTTTGCGTTTAATCTCTTTTCTTTGCTTTTCTAATAAGGCAATTTTTTCTTTTATGGAATTAAGGTTATCAATAAATGCCTCATCGCTAATAACATCAGGGTTTTGTATCTCTAATGCTTCGTTCTTTTTTAATTCAGCTTGCTGCTCTAATAAATCAGTATTTACTTTAATTAAATCAAACTTCTTTTTAGCACCAAAGGACATAAGAAGAATGACTTTAAGAGTTTCTTTAATTCTTAACGCTACATCTTTAATATCTGTTTGATTTTTAAGGATTTTAATAAAGATATGTTCTAAAAGATCACGGTCATAATATGGACTAGAACAATAGATATCATGACTATGTTTACCAATATGACACGTATAGAACTTATCTTTACGTCTATAGTCTTTTCTTTGGTGGCACATTAAGTTGCGGGTGCATAGACCGCAATAAAAGATTGAACTAAAGTTAGCGTTATAAGTTTTTCTATTAACACTAGATTTAAAACCTTGAACATATTCAAAGAATGGTGGTGGAACTATATAGGAATGATATCCTTCATAAATATAAATAGGTCTTTCACCTTTATTCCTTTTAATCATTCCATTAACGTAGTTACTTTTAAATGTTTTCTGAAGAATGACATCTCCTTTATATCTTGGATTAAAGATTATTCCATCATACATTCTGGTTCTAAAAGTTTTAGAAAAGTTTAATGATGAAAAATCTCTTCTAATAAATCTATCAACATCATGCATCTTTATATTAGACACAAAGAGCATAAACACTGTTCTGATAGCGATAGCTTCAGGCTCATAGATATAAATCTTATCAAAGCTATCTTTTCTATATCCTAATATAGGTCTGACTCTTTTAGATATGTTACCGGATTCCATTCTTTCATGTATACCAGAGGAAACACGAACCGACTGCTGACGTGATTCTTCCTGCGCCAAAGCGGAATACATAGTAAGCATAAAATCTAGTTTTGAATTAGATGCATATAATTCATCGGTTTCAAAATAAACTTCAACACCTAGATTCCTTAATTCATATATTGCTTGAAGAGTGTTTATCGTGTTTCTTCCAAACCTGGACATTTGTTTAACTAAGATAAGATCAATAAGCCCTTCTCGACATTTGTCCATCATGTCTTGAAATTCTTCTCTTTTATCTATAGATGTACCAGATTCAGTATCCGCAAATATTCCTACATATTCCCATGTGTCCGCGTGTTCTTCTTGTATTATTCTTTTATATCTACCAATTTGAGCATTAAAAGATTCTAGTTGCTCTTCACTATCAGTGGACACTCTAACATAAGCACAGACTCTTAGTTTATGTTCTGGACTAGCTTCTTTTATTAATTCTTTTCCTAACTTCTTAGTCGCTGGAATTATTGTCTTTTTTACCATAGATATCTATAACAGGCATTTTGTATTTTTTCCTTAGAAGAATTATGGCTTCAGTCATTTCAAAAACATCGATAACTCCCTTATCGCATAATTCTTCTAAGATATAAAGACAGATGTTATATTCGTATGGAAGTTTCTTATCAAAGATAACTTTATCTTTATTATGCATAGTGGTGCCTGTTCCTTATGTGTCTATAAATCCATCAAAAAAGAAAGAAGTTCAAGTTGTTTTTTATTTACAATGCAATACGTTGTTATTAAATAGACTTTACAGTCTAACTAAAGTATTATATTTTCAGTAAAAGATTTATGAATAAACCACTTGTTAGCATTATTACACCTGCTTTTAATTGCAAAGACACAATTAAAGAAACATATGAAAGCATTAAGAGCCAAACGTTTGAATCCTGGGAATGGATTGTTGTTGAAGATCATTCTAAGGATGATACTTTTGAATATATTAAAGAATTAATTAAGGATGACAACCAAGTTGTTCTTTTACAAACCGATAAAAATAGTGGTGCGGCAGTTGCTAGGAATTTAGGAATTGAAAAAGCAAGCGGGAAATATATTGCGTTTCTAGATTCTGACGATCTTTGGAAAAAAGAAAAATTGTCTCATCAAATTCAGTTTATGCAAGAAAATAATTATTTTTTCACGTTTACAAATTATGACTTGCTTTATTCGGACGGTAAAATAAAACAACACCGGATTAAATATGACATCATAACTTATAAGAAACTCCTTAAATCAAATCATGTTGGCTGCTTAACTGTTATTTATGATTCTGAAGCTTTGGGTAAAGTTTTTATGCCGCTTGATTGTGTAAAAAGAGAAGACCATGGCGCTTGGCTTGATATAACTAAGCGAGGCGTCGATGCTTATCGACTCGATGAATATCTTTCTGTATATAGAATTGGAGAAAACACTGTTTCTTCAAACAAAATAAAAATGGCGAAATATCAATATAGATTGTATAGAAAACATGAGAAGTTCGGAATTATCAAATCCCTTTGGTATGTTTTAATATGCTCAGCTAATAAATTATTTAAGAAATATTAATTTTTTCTTTGTTGTTTTAAAAACATTGATAACTCCCTTATTAGATAAGGGCAAAAGATGGTAGTCTTTTCAAATACTTTTACTATGGGATTGTTACAGTCGGAATAATTTGTAGCAAAAAATAATTAGGGATTGTTACAGTATGTTAAAGACAAAAAAAGCACGATTGTAAGTGCTTTTTTGTTTTATCAAAATTCATTTAAATATTATTTTATTATGTTATTAATTTTGACATATTATTTTGTATTTAAGATAGCAAATAAAAGATTATATTTGTTAATATAGTTATATAAGACTTAATTTATCAAATAAATAAAATATTAATTACAAGTAGGACCTTTTTATGAACCCAACCCAAGAAGAACTAAGAAGAGCTAAAGAAGCAATTATTGCACTATTATCAATTGCACTTGTTGTTGAAATAAATGCAATCTTAACTTTTTATTTTATTGAACCTGATAATAGCGCATTTATACCAATTATTATTACCTTTGTATTAGCGTTTATTGTGGTTATTATTTCACTATTTTTATATAAAAAAGCAATTTTTAAAGAAGATAGATCAATATTTAGTATTAAATGGTTTATCATTATACACTCCATTTTATCTATTGTTCCTATACTTATACGGACAATTATTCTAATAATTTGATTGTTAAATCGATTAATTTATATCGTCTTATTCAATGCGACAGTAGATAACGATACAGATATAATTCCATATCTTTAGACCAAATTCCCCATAATCATAAAAGTCATATTTTCAGACTAAATTACATTTTTTTAACTATTTACGATAAGAGTTTAATTATTCTTTTAGTTATGTCGTTCTTTACGTTTCACTATTATTTTTACTAAATAACTATTATAATGGCTTAGAGGTTTATGAAAGATGTTATTTTATTATGTGGGTTAATCACTATAAAATCACAATTAAAATCTAAACCTATGGTTTTAAATAGCCGAAATAGTAGACTAATACTATCTGAAAAAGAAAAAAAAGTTTGAATTCTTTTGAAGAATTATTTAAGAAGGGAAGCATATAGAATGAAAAAGAAAAAACTCCTTTTTGTAGCATCATTGCCTTCAAAAACTTTAAATTTTGATGGTGAAAGAAATAAATCAAAAGATGTTCTTGACTCTATCGTTTCAAAAAATATTTATGATATTAAAATTATTGATTACACTAAAAATAAATATTTTCAAACAATAAAGCTTATTTTGCTTCTAATTTTTAATTATTTTGACAGAATTTTTATATCAAAATGTCTTGCTGGAGGGTCTTTGGCACTCCGTATAGTTAATATTTTTTCGAGAAAAAAAACAAAAAAATATTTTTATATAATTGGCAATGGATATCGAGGACTCGAAAAAAAGAAATTGTATTTTAGTGATTGTAATAAATGTGAACTTGTAATTGTTGAGTCTAGTGATGTTGTTTCGCAGATGATTGAAAAAGGAGTTAAAAAAGAAATACTTCAAATTTTCCCATGTGTAAAACCAAATTATAATATAGTTTTCAAACCTAAAAAATATAAAAAAAATCAGCCAATTAAATGTATTTTCTTTTCTAGAATTACACCTGCAAAAGGTTTATATGATGCTGTTAATTCTATTATTGAAGTTAATAAGATTCTTGGAATTAATCGTTTTTCACTTGATATTGCAGGCGGATCAACAAGAACTCCTGAAGAAGTAGAACTTGAGAATTATGTTTTAAATTGCGAACAAAAATATGATTTTATTAAATTCTTTGGAAAGGATTTTATGATTGAAGGTATAGATTCTTATTATCGACTTCAGCAGTATGATTTACACGTTTTTCCTTCTAGTTTTGTTTTTGAATGTGCTCCAGGATCTATAATGGATATGTTTATTGCAGGCGTTCCAAGTTTATCTTCTACATTTAAATCCGCGGAAAGCCTTTTATCTAATAGTAATTCTTATCTTTTTGAACAAGGAAATTACGATGACCTTGTTAAAAAATTATTGCATATCGGTTCCGATTTGGATGAATTATCTTTGAAACGAGAAAATACATTCAAAGAGCAATTTAAGTATAATCGAGATGCATTTTTAGAGTTTTTAGAAAAATATTCGTTTTTTTAGGGGGATGTCTCGATGATATTAGATGAAAATATTACAATCATTATTCTTAGCTGCGCAAAATTTAGTGATCTATGGGACAATAATGTTTTTCTTTTGAATAAATTTTGGCCTAACCATCCAAAATTTCAAATTATCAGCGATGGGAAGCACTTTACCCATTCAATTATCATGATAATCTTAAAATATATAATTCTGAACCTTCAAATCGTTTAATTGCAGCAATTTACGAAGTAACTACAAAATATGTTTTTTTAACCTTTGATGATTATTTCTTAAAAGATAATGTTGATCAGAAACATTTAATTAAAATTTTTGACTTCATTATTAAAAACAATGTTGATTATTGTAGATTTTTCAAAAAACCAAAAAATAAAACTAAAGTTAACGAACTTGGTTTAAAGAAACTACCTTTACATAATGTGTATGAAGTAAATATGTATCCAGGAATATGGAAAGTAGACTCTTTAAAAAAAGTATTAGTTCCAGATGAAGACATTTGGAAAACAGAAGTGAGATTGACTAAAAGATCACGCGAAAATGAGCTATTTTGTTTTGCTTATTTAAAAGAAAACGTTTTTCCTTTTGAAGATATCGTTAGAAAAGGCAAATATTTAAGGCGTGGCTTGAAATTTATTAAAAAGAACAAATTGTATGTAAGTGATAGAAAAGTAAGAACATATAAAGAAGATTTTAAACTTTTTGTGCAAACAATGGCATCGGACTATTTGCCAAAGGGAATAGCTAACCGAATAAAAAAATGGCAAGAAAAAAAAGGAAAAGTTTTTTATTCCGATTTTGAAAATTCAGATTAATGATTACTTTTTCATTCAAATGAAACGCTAATTTACATTTTTCTAGTTTTAGAAAGATACTTTAAAATATCATATTTTTTATAATTATAGTCAAATGTTGCGAGGCAATAATGGATTAGTTAAAATAAATATAGAAATAAAACAGTTCGAAATATATTAAAAATTTTTTTTATTTTGGATATAACATAACATTAGATATATATAAGGAGAAATTTAATATATGGCAAACAGAGTGAAAGCAACAAGAGAAGATATAATCTCAGCAG
>JGI24707J26582_10002543_pt1 | contig 13574 bp, 14 predicted proteins | sample BioPla1DNA1_FD_26582 | JGI IMG/M metagenome (IMG submission 26582) | reverse complement strand
CAGCATTCTTCCACTTTTTCAGTGGGCAAGCCTATTATGGCGGCCATCGCTCCTACTCCAATTGGCACGGCCTGCTGCATGAACTGCCCTCTCTTTCGCACCAACCTAATTGCATCTTCAAGGGATAAGGCCTCGGCCAATACAGAAGCGCCATACTCTCCTAAACTAAGGCCTGCTGTCATATAAGGACTATACCCATGCTCTTTTAGTGCCATCGTAGCAGCTATGCTGACTAGTAGTATAGCCGGCTGGGTATTTTCCGTCTTCAATAAATCCTCTTCCGGACCCTTAAAGCACAGATTGGTCATATCCACGCCTAAAACTTCATTTGCCTTTTGATAAAGCTTTTTAACCCTATCAAAAGAGTCGTATAGTTCTTGACCCATACCTACATATTGGGACCCCTGGCCGGGAAAAATAAAAGCAATCTTTCTCATGACATTCTCCTCTAATATGCCCATTTCATCAGTGCTGATGCCCAGGTCAATCCACCACCAAAACCTACCATGATAATATTATCTCCCTTGCTTATAATATTGGACTCTACGGCTTCATCTAGGGCTACAGGTATTGACGCTGCAGACATGTTGCCAAACCTATCTAGATTTACATAAACTTTATCCTCATCCAATTTTAGTCTCTTTCTAGCAGCTTCAATGATCCTAATATTAGCCTGATGGGGTATCAAAAAATCTATATCTTTATTAGTAAGGCCCGCAAGTGTTACTGCTCTTTCCGAAGCCGAAGTCATAATGCGTACAGCAAACTTGAAAACCTCACTACCATCCATATAGATATAGTGGAGTCTTTTCTCTACAGTTTTTAGGTCTGCTGGCATACGTGAGCCACCTGCTTCAATCTTTAACAGGTCAGAGCCCCCTCCATCGGCCCCCAGGTATCGGGACAAGATTCCATACTCCTTGTCTACTCTGCCCACTACTGTTGCTCCTGCCCCATCCCCAAACAGGATGCATGTATTTCTATCGGTCCAATCAGTGAACTTGCTAAGGCTCTCTGCACCAATCACCAAGATATTTCTGTATATGCCCGAGGCGATAAACTGATCCGCAGTTATCAAACCATATATGAATCCTGAGCAAGCAGCATTTATGTCAAAGGCAGCTGCATTAACCGCTCCAATATTCTCTTGTACTATACAAGCAGTGGAGGGAATATTATTATCTGGGGTTGCGGTTGCTACTATTATAAGTTCTATCTCCTTTGGGGATAAGTTTGCTTTTTTTATTGCCCTCTTTGCTGCAATACTTGCCATATCAGATGTGGCCATAGTAGCATCAGCTATGCGTCTTTCTCTGATACCTGTACGTGAGACAATCCACTCATCTGAGGTATCAATAATTTCTTCCAAATCCTTATTGGTAACTATATTATCGGGAATATAGCTGCCAGTGCCGATGATACCTGCCTTAAATAGTGCTCCCATCTTAAACCTCCTTGCTGTCCCCCGCTATATGAGCTTTAATATTGCTCAACACTTGTTGTTCTGCAAAGAGCATACCTTGACGGATGGCGTTTTTTATTGCTCTAGCATCTGAACTGCCGTGAGCCTTTATTATGCCGCCATTTATTCCTAGTAAAGGTGCTCCCCCATGTTCAGCATAATCCATAGTATCTTTAAGGCTTCTTAAGCTAGGCTTTAATAACAAAGCCCCAATCTTGGACCTAAAGTCCTTGGTAAACTCCTCTTTCATTATGCCAAATATGTTGGATGCAAGCCCTTCTGTTAGTTTTAATATTATATTCCCTGTAAAACCATCACATACAACAATATCCACTATTCCAGCAGGAATATCCCTGGCCTCTACATTGCCAAAGAAATTGATATTCTTTTGATCCTGTAGGAGGGAGTAGGTTTCCTTGGTCAGCTCATTACCCTTGGTGTCTTCTGTTCCAATATTGACCAAACCTACTGTAGGTTTTTCCCTACCTAGGACCTTTTCCATATATACCGAGCCCATTATAGCAAACTGAACCAGATTAATAGGTTTGCAATCCGCGTTGGCTCCTGCATCTACCAACAATACTGGATTCTTTTTTGTAGGAATCAATGGTGCCAGTGCAGGTCTATTAATACCCTTAATCCTACCTACTCTTAACAATCCTCCTGCCATGAGTGCACCAGTACTTCCAGCAGAAATAAATACACTACTGGGATCTTGACGGAGCAACTCAAACCCTCTTACCATAGAGGAATCTTTTTTCCGTTTTATGGCAGTAACAGGAGTCTCATCCGGTTCTATGACCTCACTAGCGTTTATAATTTCGAAAAATTCTAAAGATGCATTCATAGCTGTTAGATGTTTTTTTATAAGATCCTCTTTCCCTACTAGGGTTAGATTTAACCTATACTCATTGGCCGCTTCCACACATCCCTTTAATACTTCAATAGGGGCATGGTCCCCTCCCATTGCATCAACAATTATCTTCATCATCCATTGCCTCCCGATATACTATCTACTACATCTGTACCTATAGAAACCAAGATAAATTTGCCTCTAAAAGCTTCTTCTTGCCTTACCTTAATCTTAACCCATACAAAATACTTATTTCCCCTTCTTCGTATCACTTCAGCCTTTGCAACTAATTTATCTCCAGCATATATAGGCACCTTATATTTAATGTTAGCTACTCCCGTTAAGGCAACACGAGCATCAATTACTGCCAAGGCTAGGGATTCGGCCTGGGCAAATATGTAGTGCCCTCTTACTACCCTAGAGCGTTCGAAAACCATGTCATCAGTGGTGTTAAGTATGGATATCCCCCTCTTGCCCAGTTCAATATCTACCAATTCACCTATTATTTCCTTACCCTCAATAGATCTTAACTTGCTATAGTTCCGTTCAGCTACATGCTTAATTCGTTCTCTCAGCTCAGGAATGCCAAGCTCCAGTCTATCCAATCTAATGGTTTGTATGCTGACATTAAATAACTCGCTTAGTTCTTCATCGGTCATAAACGGGTCTTGGTTCAAGCTTTCAATCAAACGCATTTGTCTATCCTTCTTGGATAAGACACCCTTTGACATAAATCAATCACCCTCTTTATCCTTTACCTTATTTCTCCAAACCCCTTTTAAACATTAATATTAATAAACCCTTTACCATGCTTTAACAACATGCTGTTAGTATCTGGTGCTAGAGCTAGTATATAATATTTAATACTATTATGCAATACTTATTTAACAAGATTTAATAATTTAATATAAGTATTCAAATCTGTTCTATCCTTGTTTTTATTCATGAAAGATTCAATATATCCATCATGGACGCAAAGAAAAAACCTACCCCGCTTATAGCAAGGTAGGTTTTCATACTTTAATCTTCAGTTGAAATCACTTGTCTTTTATTATAAAATCCGCATTCTTTACATACTCTATGAGAAAGCCTCATAGTCCCGCATTGTGGGCATTCTGCCATTCCAGGCATACTAACCTTCCAATTAGCCCTGCGCTTATCTCTTCTTGCTTTAGATGTTTTTCTCTTTGGCACTGCCATGGCTATTACACCTCCCTATCCCTATCAACAAAAAAATCTCTTAAAACTGAAAATCTACTATCTATAGGTTCATGGTCCTGATCCGAACACTGGCACTCCTTATTGTTTAGGTTGGTGCCACAATAGGGACAGAGACCTTTGCACTCCTGAGAACATCGCCTTAGAATAGGCAATCTATGGAGAAATTCGCGAATTACAATATCATATAAATCAATGCGATTGTTGGTATAGACATAGATATCCGGATCCTCTTCATCAGTTGTGGATTTAAAATTTACCTTTATATCATAGTCAACTGAATAATCATAAGATTCCGTGCATTTGCCACATTTCAAGGCTGCTATGCCCTCCAAATGAGCATTCATAACAAGTAGCTGGCCAACATTTGTCACATTTCCTTTCACATAAAAGGGTGAGTCAAAGTGGATCTTATCTCCCTGATAAGTAATATCTTTTATAATAACATTACCATCGAATTGCTTAGATGAACCCACTTCCATTAAGATGTCCGAAATATCAATAACCATTATCTCTCACTCCATCATTTCATAGCCAGACGGATTCATTATATAGATTGACTCTAATTTTGTCAAGCATTGATGTTATAAAAATTTACTATATGAGCTCTAGGGTTTCCCTAGCAATCATTAGTTCTTCGTTTGTTGGTACCACTAATACCTTGACACTGGAATCATCAGTACTTATTTCGCCTTCTGTATTCAGTCTGCCCAACACCTTTTGGTTTTTCTCATCGTCTATCTTGATGCCCATAAACTCGAGACCTGAGCAAGATTTCTCTCTAACTCGGGGTGTGTTTTCGCCTATTCCTGCGGTGAATACAATACAATCTACTCCACCCATAGCAGCAGCATAAGCAGCAATATACTTTTTTACTTCATAGTTAAAGACATCCAAGGCAAGCTGAGCACGTTTATTTCCTTCTGCAGCAGCATTGTGCAGGTCCCTAAAGTCACTGCTAAGCCCGGACAATCCCAGCATACCAGAATCCTTATTGAGAATCCTATTTACCTCTTCACAGGTTAAATTCTCTTTATCCATAAGATAACTAAGGATAGCAGGATCTATGCTTCCACTTCTAGTTCCCATAGGTAGACCTTCTAGAGGTGTAAAGCCCATACTTGTATCTATGGATTTGCCACAGTCAACTGCCGCAATACTGGATCCATTACCCAAATGGCAAGTAATTATCTTTAGGGATTCTACTGGTTTTCCCAACATAGCAGCTGCTTTCAGAGATACATATTTGTGAGAAGTCCCATGGAATCCATATCGTCTAACACCCAAATCCTCGTATACACTATAGGGAACAGCATACATAAAAGCTTTCTGGGGCATGGTCTGATGGAAGGCAGTATCAAAAACCGCTACCATGGGGGTGTTGGGCATTATATTTCTACAAGCCTGTATCCCCATAATATTAGCAGGATTATGAAGAGGAGCTAGCTCTATATTGGCTTCTATCGCCTCCATAACCTCGTCATCAATGATTACTGAGCTAGAAAACCGCTCTCCTCCATGAACTACCCTATGACCAACGGCAGAAATCTCATCCATACTGCCAATCACACCAAGTTTTTCATCCACTAAAGTTTCTATAACCTTCTTTAAGGCAGCTACATGATCCTTAAAGTCTCCATGAATCTCTACAGTTTCTTTATCTTGGACAGTGTGCTTTAATAATGGCTCAGGCATTCCAATTCTCTCTACATTTCCTTTGGCCAGCACACTTTCTCCATTCATATTTATAAGCTGATACTTCAAAGATGAACTCCCAGCATTTACAACAAGTACCTTCATAACAAAGCCCCCTTAATTATTTTGTGCCTCTAGAGCTGTAATAGCTACAACATTAACAATATCGTCTGAACTGCAACCTCTGGATAAATCATTTACAGGTTTAGCAAGTCCCTGACTCAATGGCCCTAAAGCCATAGCCTTGGCCAGCCTCTCGGTAAGTTTATAGGCTATATTTCCAGCCCCTAGATCAGGGAAGATAAGCACGTTGGCTTTGCCTGCAACGGGACTTCCGGGAGATTTTTGCTGCCCAATCTTAGAATCCAAAGCAGCATCCACTTGTAGCTCCCCATCTATTAATAGGTCAGGTGCCATTTCCTTGGCTATCCTAGTTGCTTCTACTACCTTATCTACTGATTCATGACTAGCACTACCTTTTGTAGAGAAAGATAGCATAGCCACCCTAGGTTCCATATCAGCTAGTATTCTGGCGGTCTCTGCGGCACTGATAGCTATTGAGGCTAGCTGCTCCGCCGTAGGATCAGAGTTCAGACCACAATCAGCATATATGAATACTCCATTCTCGCCATAGTCGCAATCCGGTACCTCCATCAGAAAGCAGCTTGAAGCTACAGAGATTCCAGGACGGGTCTTTATTATCTGAAGTACTGGCCTCCATACGTCCGGCGTACTGCTAACGGCACCAGCAACCATTCCATCAGCATCCCCTAGCTTGACCATCATGCAGCCAAAATAAAGGGGATCCTTTATAGTCTCCTCTGCTTTTTCCTTGGTCATCCCCCTATGCTTACGAAGCTCTACCAGCTCATCAGCATAGCTATCAGCCTTATCAAACTTTAGAGGATCAATAATAGTAACCCCGCTTAAATCAATACTACCAGCCTTTTCCTTTATAGCCTTTTCATCTCCTAAAAGAATTATATTAGCTATCCCCTTACTCACAATCTTTTGGCTAGCTTCTAGCATCCTAAGATCGGTACTTTCAGGAAGGACGATAGTTTTTTTGCAAGATTTTGCCTTTTCAATAATGTTGTTCATTACACCCATAAAAAAACTCCTCTCATCAATTAGTCTCTTGTGCTAGTTGTTCATGTACTCATGATGGCTATTGGGTGTTAGCAAGCTTTTGTATCAATAGACCATTAGTTTATACAATATATAACCTTTTATTAGCACAAGACCTTATATTAATAAAATTTTTGTTTAAAATATAACAAAGTTACCTAACCAAATAATTATTCTACATTTATCGTCAGAATCCTTTATTTTTTGTAATTTAAATATATTTTTTTCTTTCTTGAAATAGTAGCCTCTGGTCTATATAATTATTATATCCTATTATCATTATTTTTGAAGGAATGATAAAATTGCCAAAGGTATTGGGTATAGTCGCTGAATACAATCCTTTTCATAAGGGTCATCTCTATCACCTAAAAAAATCTGTCCAATTGCTCCAGCCTGATTATACCATTGCAGTTATGTCAGGAAATTTTACACAGCGTGGTGAACCCGCTATAATCGATAAGTGGGCCCGTACACAAATGGCTTTAGAAAACGGTATCGATGTGGTTTTGGAAATCCCCACCCTCTATGCATGCCAGACAGCAGAATTATTTGCCACCGCAGCTGTTAAGATATTAGACCAAGCAGGCATAGTAACCCATATGTCATTTGGTAGCGAATACCATAATATAAAGGACCTAGACAAGATAGCAATGATTTTAGCAGAAGAACCCTTAGCTTTTAGGGAGCTTCTCAAACTAAATCTAGATAAAGGCCTTTCCTTCCCACTTGCTCGTTTAAAAGCCATACAGCAGTATAATAGCAATCTACAAGATGGTAGCTTGTCCTCCGATCTTATTGACTTAATTCTGACTGGTTCTAATTCTATTTTGGCATTAGAATATCTAAAGACCATTAAAAAGCTAAAAAGCACCATACAACCAGTTTTAATCCCTAGACTAGGCTCATCCTATAATGCTGCCAATATGGAAGGTGAGTTTTCTAGCGCTACATCTATACGTAATGCAATATTGTCAGGTAAAAGCTGGGAATCCATAGCTTCTGCTCTTCCGGATATTTCCCTGAAAATATTGAAAGCTTCCATTAACCAAGGACGGGGTCCTATATCCCTTAAGTCCTTTGAACAGCTCTTGTTTGGAATAATAAGACAGGCCAGCCCTGAGGAAATAGCTAGCTGGATGGATGTAGAGGAAGGCCTTGAAAACCGTATAAAAAGATATGCTCTTGAGTGCACTTCCATAGAGGAGTTCCTCTCAAAATGCAAAACTAAGCGCTATACCTATACAAGGCTTCAAAGAGTTTTAATCCATGGCCTTTTGAGAATAAAAACTAATGATGTAGCTAGATTCCAAAGAAGGTGTGGTCCCAGCTATCTTCGTATCCTTGGATTCAATTCTAAAGCCACTGATATTCTAAAAAATCTTAAAAAAACATCCAAGCTGCCTATTATTACTAAACCTGCCCACTATTATCGTCATAAAACCAAAGACATAAATTCGATGTTTGAATTGGATATTCTGGCTAGTAACCTATACGCCCTGGGCTTTCCAAATCCCGAACAAAGATTGGGTGGACAGGAATTTACCCAAGGTGTTCTGATGATCTAGCCTCAAACCCCTTAATCTTTTTCTTTATATCATCAATTGCCTCGAGAGTCACTCTTTTTCCCTCTGCAACACATTGGGTAACCTTATCAAAGTTTAACGGGTTTATATCCCCAAGCTCAGGGTATATGTAGACATCATCTTCGTGAAAAATGCTATCCACCAATGCTAACTCTATCACTTCAAAAGATTGGAGTATTATTCCTAAAATATTGGATGGATCCCCATGTTGACCACGGAATCCCACATCTACACCAATTACTATGTCAGCCCCCATCTCTCGCGCTACCCTAGTCGGCAACCTCTCAAGCAATCCCCCATCTACTAAAACCTTATTTCCCTCAAATACCGGTACAAAGATACCCGGTATTGAAATACTAGCTCGAACTGCTTTGTAGACCTCTCCTTGGTTCATAATCACAGATTGATTACTTTTTAAATCAACAGCTGTCACACTTAAAGGGATATTAAGCTGATCAAAGGTCTTGCCTTGAGTAAGGATCCGAATAAGCTCCTCCACTTTATCACCTTTTATAAAGCCTAGACGCGGTATGCTCACGTCATAATATGTCCTCATATCTAAATTTTCAGCTATTCCTTCCATCATATTAGAGGGAATTCCAGCAGCATATAATGCGCCCACTATGGCACCGATGCTGCTACCCGCTATTAAATCCGGAATAATACCATGCTCCTCTAGAGCTTGCAATACCCCTATGTGGGCTAATCCTCTAGAGGCCCCTGCTCCCAAAGCTAATCCGATTATCGGCCTTTTCCTCATATTTAGCTCTCTCCTCAAATATAATATAATAGCACTAATTTTCATAGAGGGGAGAATTTAGCTTGCCTTTAAAACATAAGAAGTTTCAAAGGTTAATACTTGCCTTTTCATCCCTTTTAATTATTATACTTATTATCTTTTTCCCTGAACATTCCCTTCAGGCTGCTATAAAAGGTTTGGACACATGGCTAAAGGTCGTGCTGCCTGCTCTACTTCCTTTCTTTATAGTTACAGAAATTATGGTTCAGTCAGGCCTTGCAGATTTTTTCTCCAACCTTCTAACCCCTCTAATGAGACCCTTATTCAATTGTCCTGGCCATAGCTCCTTCGTATGGATAATGAGCACCAGCTCTGGATATCCCATGGGCGCTAAGCTTATTGCATCCTTATATGAAGAGGGCGACATAACAAGAGCAGAAGGGCAAAGAATGTTAGCCTTCTGTAATACCTCTGGCCCACTGTTTATGATTGGTGCTGTTGGTATTGGAATGCTAAACAGTCCTCAAGCTGGAAAGATAATCGCTATATGCCACTATTTGGCTGCCCTTATTTTGGGTCTATTGTTCCGCTTCTATGGCAGGGAAAAAAAATACAAAATAACATACTCCCTCAAACCCAATATGAGATCGGCTATTAACCAACTACTTGACAGTAAAGGTAAAAGCAGAAAATCCTTGGGCACAATACTGGGAGACTCCGTTAGAAGTTCCATGCAGGCCCAGTTGCTAATAGGGGGATTTATTATTTTGTTTTCAGTGATAATCAATTTAATTATAGTAAATGGAAACTTCAATATTGTAAATGAAACAAGAAACAATTGGACTTTTGTCTTTAGTGAAGGATCTAGAACAATAAAAGCCCTAGGCGCAGGCCTTCTAGAAATAACAACTGGCTGTAGACTACTAAGTGATACCATGCTGGATATGGAGAGTAAAATAATAGCCACTTCCTTTATAATTGGTTGGGGCGGCCTGTCCATTCACAGTCAAGCTATCAGCCTTTTAGCCAATACAGATCTTTCCATAGGCCTATACTTTTTTACTAAATTCCTTCACGGCATCCTTTCAGCCATATTAACACATATATTTATCCTCTTCTCACCTGTGGACTCAATACCAGCCTTTAGTGGACCCAATTATATTATAAATCCCACTATGTACAACACCTTTATAGCTTCTTTAAAGCTATTAACATCAGCTTTTTTCAGCCTCCTAGCCATATATTTTTTAATCTTGCTAATTAAAGCAATAAGAGTTAGAGATTAATTAAGTGAAAGAAAAATCGGCCAAATTGGACCGATTTTATTTCATATCTTTAAGTTCTTGCCTGTTCCTTCTAAGGACCTCTACCTGTTCTATAAGAAAATTTTCAACCTCTTCTAGTAGATTGTTAGCATACTCTCTAGAGCCTAGGCGAATCTCCCTAGCATTATTTTGACAACTTTCCATAATTTCACGAGCCTGTTGATAGGCTCTTTGGGTAATTTCATTTTCTTCTACTAAAGATTGAATTCTTGTTTCGGCTTCTTTTATGATTGTTTCTGATTCCTTTTGGGCTTCAATTAAAATCTTTTGTCTTTCCATCTTAAGCCATTTAGCTTGCTTAATCTCTTCCGGCATACTTAGCCTAATATCGTTTATGACCTCCATACACTTGTCCCGGTTTACTAGCACTCTATTCCCCAGAGGCATGCTGATGCCTTTCTCCAACTCTTCCTCTAAAATATCTAACAAGCTAAGGATATTCAAGGATAATCCCCCCACCCTATCTTTCATTTAGTATTTTTGTTTAATTTTCGATAAATATCTGGTAGTACATTGTCCGGTACCAGCCCGGTTATACAGCCACCTAAAGTAGCAACTTCCTTTACCAGACTAGAGCTTAGGAAAGAGTATTCAGAACTGGTCATAAGAAATATAGTTTCCACATCGGAGTCTAGCTTTCTATTCATTAGTGCCATTTGAAACTCATACTCAAAATCCGATATAGCTCTTAGTCCTTTTATTATCACTTTAGCATTCTTCTCATGAATATAATCCATTAGTAATCCTTCAAAGCTATCCACTTCTACATTGGATAAGTCCCTGGTGGATCTGTGAATTAAATCCTCCCTCTCTTCAATGGAAAACAGAGGTTTTTTACTATAATTCTTTACCACAGCCACAATGACCTTGTCAAATAGCTTTGATGATCGCCTAATTATATCCAAATGGCCATTAGTTATCGGATCAAAACTTCCCGGATATATGCCTATTTTCATAAGTGTGTCATTCCTTCCTGTAAAAGCTTACACCGGTTCCACCATATTTGCGCAAATCACTGCGATACAAATGAGCTACTCTGTCAGGCAATAGTGTTCTTACATCATGCTCTACTATAATAACACCATCAGTATGTAAAATATTATTATCACTTATTAAAGTTAACAATAGTTCTTCATAGCCCTTGCCATACGGTGGATCCATAAATATTATATCAAAGAGGATATCACGTTTAGATAGCCTCGTCAATGCTCTTGCGGCGTCATTCCTAAAAACCTCTGATTGCTCCTGGTAGCCAAGTGCCTGACAATTCTTTATAATGGTTTTTATAGCATTTTGATCTTTATCGACAAAAACCGCTTTGCAAGCCCCTCGGCTCAATGCCTCCAAACCTAAGTTCCCAGTGCCTGCGAACAAATCCAATATGACACTATTTAGCATACTCCCCTGAATTATGCTAAATATGGATTCTTTAATCTTATCAGAGGTGGGTCTTGTCTTGCTACCCTTTACAGGCTCTATACGTCTCCCCTTTGATCGTCCAGCAATAATGCGCAATAGCCTTCCTCCTAGAAAGTTTGTCCTTATGTAACAATTGAATTAATGTGCCATGCTAGGGATATTCCCTTATAGTTGGTTTAATTTTAACATATATAAAAGATGTGGACAAGTACAAATCTATAACAAAGGCAATATAGATAAATGGTCCTATTTTATGACAAGAACTGTGTTTTCCAAGATAATTAAAAGGAACGGATCCATTAAAACCCGTTCCTTTTAATTTTATCATAGTTTATTACTGACCACTCATTTGTCTCTGAGCCTGCGCAATCATTCTTTTTACCATTTCACCGCCAACATGACCTGCTTCTCTTGAAGTCAAATCCCCGTTATATCCCTGCTTTAAATTCACACCTAATTCATTCGCAATTTCATACTTCATATTTTCCATAGCCTGTCTGGCTTGAGGAATTAGTTTTTCATTTGTATTAGGCAATGTCTTCACCTCCTATTGTCGGATGTAGTATTAATTTGTCCAGAATTCTGTTTTTTACACTGGTAATTTTAGTATTTATTATCAATCAGTTTAGAGTTATTTCCTCCAATTTGTGACTAAATTTATTATAAGCCTTTTCTAGTATACTATTCTTCAATCCAGTATCCCTTAGCTCCAAAATCCACTGTGCAGCAGTTTGGACTTCTTTTAAGATATCCATATCTCTAATGAGGTTGGCTATTTTAAATTCTGGCAATCCATGCTGCCTAACTCCTAAAAATTCACCGGGGCCTCTAAGCTCCAGATCCTTTTGTGATATCTCAAATCCATTATTACTCCTGACCATAATATCCATTCTCTCTTTGGCCTTACTACTCTTGGTGTCAGCTATCAGTATGCAATATGCTTGGCTATTGCTACGCCCTACTCTTCCTCTGAGCTGATGTAGCTGCCCCAATCCAAATCTATCTGCATTTTCGATTATCATCAAATTGGCATTTGCAACGTTTACTCCTACCTCAATGACAGTGGTGGATATCAATACATCAATATCACCCTCTTCAAATTTCTTCATGACACAAGACTTTTCCTCTGGATTCATCTTTCCATGAAGTAATCCTAACCTTAAGCCCTTCAAGGGCCCGCTGCTAAGTTCATCGTATAACTCAACTGCCGATTGAACAGCAATCTTATCAGATTCCTCTATCAAAGGACATACCATATATGTTTGGTATCCCAGCATAGTCTGTTTACGGATAAATCCATATATCCTGTTTCTCATAGACGCCGGAACATGATATGTCTTTACGGGCTTTCTACCAGGAGGTAATTCATCGATCAAGGAGATATCTAAGTCGCCATAAAATATTAAAGCTAATGTCCTAGGTATTGGAGTTGCCGACATTACCAGCATATGAGGATCATTATTACCTTTTTGAGCAATAGTAGCTCTTTGCCTTACTCCAAATCTATGCTGTTCATCAGTAATTACCAGGCCCAAATTATTAAACTGCACATCCTCTTGTAATACAGCATGGGTAGCTATAATTACATCTACTACCCCTTGAGATAGATTGTCCTTGATCTGATCCTTGGTCTTATTATCCATTCCACCAATTAAAAGAGAAATGTGAATTCCGCATCCTTCAAGTAAGGTTTTTAGTGTTTCGTAATGCTGCCTAGCTAAGATCTCCGTAGGAGCCATCAATACTCCTTGATATCCAGCCATGACAGCAGCATACAAAGCTATAGCGGCTACTATAGTTTTCCCTGAGCCCACGTCACCATATACAAGGCGATTCATAGGAGTTTCTTTTCTTAGGTCTTCAAGTATTTCTCCTACCACTCTTTTCTGAGCTCCTGTTAAGGCAAAGGGTAAGTCTTTTATAAATTTGTCCATTTTTTTGTTATCCCACTGGAATATTAATCCTTGATTATCTGTCCCAAATTTTTCCTTGATAGCATATAGAGCCATCTGTATAGAAAATAATTCCTCGAATACCAATCTCCTCCTGGACCATTCCAGGGCTTGCTGATGCTTTGGAAAATGTATATTGTACAGTGAATAACCCTTATCAGCTAACTTAAATCTTTCCCTTACTATACTGGGCAATTCAT
>JGI24707J26582_10002542_pt1 | contig 13574 bp, 14 predicted proteins | sample BioPla1DNA1_FD_26582 | JGI IMG/M metagenome (IMG submission 26582) | reverse complement strand
ACCAAAAAACTGTACAAATAGTAACGAAACTCTTTGTACAGCATTTTATCTATTTCACGGTTTTCATTAATTTGATGGATTGTTTGAAAGCCGCCAACACACCGCGGTCATTGTAAACAAGAACATTGGCTTTATACATTTTCGCTGATAAGACCATCACCACGGTACTAATCACGATATTTAGCGCTAAACTGATGAAAGCACCTGGATAGCTCACCACTTCATTGACAATTCTAAGTGGCATCGCAAAACTAGACCAATACGGAATATAAGAAGTAATGGTTAAAATGGGACTTTGCGTGTTGGTAAAGCTAAAGACCAAGCCGCCAAAATAGCCAATCATCGCCAAATACATCACCGGCATAATGGCTTTGGAGGTTTCTTCTGCGCGATTGACTAGAGAGCCTGCCACCGCTGATAAGACTGCATATTGGACAATTCCCGTCAAGACAAACAGCGCCACTAAGACAATATTTAAAAATAAAGTCCAACTAAAGTGCGCCCCAAAATCCACACTTGCTAAAAATGGCGCCAGTTGCTCATTATCCTTGAATTGATATAAACCAAGCAAAAAGACGGGAATGTAGACAGCCATCTGCGTCAAACCAACCAAGATGACCCCCATGATTTTTCCATAATAATGCGTGCTTGCCTTGGTACTCGATAATATAATTTCCATAATCCGACTACCTTTTTCCGTCGCAATTTCTTGGGCGATAATATTGGCATAATTCGCAATAAACAAGAATAAAATAATCGTGCAGGCAAATCCGATAATCATCTGAACAGCTGCGCCATCTTCTTGTTTTTTCGTTAATTGGCCTTGATCATTGACGGTCACTTTATTCACCGTAAGTGGCACTTGTTGGTCAAGTTGGGCTAATTGTTGGGCACTTAACCCTAACTTTTGGGCAGAGACTTGGCGTTGGATTTGACTTAACATCATGCGCAATTTCAGCTGCGTACTTGTTTCCACACTATCTTTGGCCAATAATTTTGCTTTGAGGACCTCTTTTGAAGTATCTAAAACCAAGAAAGCATCAATTTTATCCTCTGCCAGTTGCTTTTCACCGGACTTTTCAGATTTCATCGCAATAAATTCGAATTCCTTTGATTGGCTTAAGGCGTTGGTAAGCACCCTCTGTTGGTCATACACGCCAATTTTGTCAATGCTGAACGCGTCACTCATAAATTTACCCATGCCATAATACAAAGCACCAATTACAAGTGGCGCCAACACCATAATCAAAAAGGCGGCCGAACGTACTTGTTTTTTATAAACATTTAATGCAATAATCCAAAACTTACTCATTTTCCGCACCTGCTTTCATCTTGAAAATCTCTTCTAAGGTTGGTGGCTGCTGAATAAACATCGGAATATAACCGTCTTTAGTCACCATTTGGAAGATTTCTTTTCCCACCTCAGGATCTGATAAATGCAAAATAGTACGATTGGCTTGATGGCAATCGACTTTGGCCACACCTGGTAAAGTCTCAAAATGATACTCGGTATAATCGCCTTCTAAATATAAACGACTACGACCAAAGGATTCTCTGATTTCATCGACTTTGCCATGTAGGACGGTTTGACCATTTTTCAGCATAATTAACTGGTCACAAATTTGCTCGACATTGTCCATATTATGACTTGAAAAAATGACACAAGCATTGGATTGGCGCAATTCGATAATCGCATTTTTCATAATTTGGGCATTCACCGGATCCAAGCCGCTAAATGGTTCATCTAAAATCACTAACTTCGGCTGATGAATTAAGGTCGCAATTAGCTGAACTTTTTGCTGATTCCCTTTTGAGAGCGTCTGAACTTTATCGGTTTTCTTGCCTTTTACTTGGAATTTTTCGAGCCAACCGTCAATTTGTGGGGCGATTTCTTTCCTTGATTTGCCCCGTAACTCTGCAAAAAATAATAATTGCTCTTCTATCGTTAACTTCGGATACAATCCACGCTCTTCAGGTAAATAGCCGATGAAATTATAGTCTGCTTCCCCGATTGGATGACCGTTGAATAACACTTCCCCTTCATCTGCTTGTAAAAAATCTAAAATCAAGCGGAAAGTCGTGGTTTTACCTGCACCATTTTGACCAATTAATCCTAAAATCGAGCCCGGTTCAATGGTAAAGGATAGCTGATCCAACGCTTTGTAATCTCCAAAAGTCTTTGATAAATTTCGTACACTTAACACAGCAAACACCTCTTTAATGAATCATCTTTCAATTTAATTTTTGTTTACGTAACTTCAAATAATAAACTTGGAATATAATATTAAACGTCCCAAATAACGCGGTAACTATCAGTACTGCAAAAAATCCTGTATCGAAAAGTAATTGACCGACAAACGTAAGGCACATCGCAATAATAAAAACAATTTGCATTTTACTAAACGTTGAATAGGCACTTTGGTAAGTGAGTTCTTTTTCGGCTTCATCACTATAGGATAACCATTGCTCTAAATAATTCATCGAAGTCGGATCAGCCTTACTTTTTTCAGGATAAACCTTAATGGACAGACGATACAAACTATAACTAGCATACACAACATAACAAAGATTCAAAATATGCAATACGGAAACAATTCGATAATAAGGAAAGTCATCCAGCGTACTTACCAAACTATTTCCTAAGATGATACAACAGACACTCACAACCACCAAAATCTGACCACGGGCAAACTGTATTTCAAATTTATCTTCTAAAAAATCTAATACCTCTTCCTCTGCTTGGACAATCCTTTGTACAGTCCGCTTCGTTTTTCCATAGTAAATCCCCAACACGATATTCGCAACGATACATCCAAACAAAAAGAGATAAACAGAAACTTGGTGTAAAAATAGTTTGAGCTGATTTAAATCGATATGCCAAAAGCTACGATTCAACCCTCCGATAATTGACCCCCCCAGACCAACTACAGCGCCTAATAAAGCAAATTTCATTATTTGGACTACCCATTTCTTCAACACCTTATCCTTTTTCATTTTCTTCATCCTCCTCTAATTGAAAAATGTCTTCTACTTTGGCTTGGCAGATCTTAGCAATTTTTAGGGCAAGGGCCACAGAGGGTGAATAGTCACCACGCTCGATTAGACTAATGGTTTGCCTGGATACCCCCGCTAATTTACCAAGCTCGGTTTGATTCAATCCTAAAGAAGAACGATACTCTTTTAAATGGTTAATCAACCCATCTTTCCCCACCTCGATATTCTTTTTTGAATCATTTTTGACAAATATCCTTGTCATCTACACTCTAACATTGACAACTATTCTTGTCAATTGTTTTTGACAAGTTTTTTTGTCATTTTTGGCAAAGGCGCTAGTAAAGGAAGGAAGGTTCGTATTTTTTTCAACCTTTCTCAAAGCAAAAAAACCAGCCTAGCAACTTTACTAGACTGGTGAGATTATTTATTTTGCATAGTCCACAGCACGAGTTTCGCGGATAACCGTAACTTTGATATGACCTGGATAATCCAATTCATCTTCAATTTTCTTACGGATGTCACGAACTAGGCGAACTGCGTCTAAATCTGATATTTCTTCTGGTTTAACCATTACGCGGACTTCACGACCTGCTTGTACAGCAAAACTAGATTCCACTCCTTCAAAACTATTAGAGATGTTTTCTAGATTTTCCAAACGGCGAATATAGTTTTCTAATGATTCACTACGAGCACCTGGACGGGCAGCAGATAAAGCATCGGCTGCGGCCACTAAAACAGAGATGATAGAAGTTGCTTCGGTATCACCGTGGTGAGAAGCAATGGCATTGACCACCACTTTATTTTCTCGATATTTTGCTGCTAATTCGGCACCAATTTCAACGTGTGAGCCTTCAATTTCATGATCGAGTGCTTTACCGATATCATGTAAAAGACCGGCACGTTTGGCTAATTGGATATCTTCACCTAATTCAGCAGCTAAGACGCCTGCTAATTTAGCGACTTCAACTGAGTGATTTAACACATTTTGACCATAACTTGTTCTAAAGTGTAGACGACCTAAAATCTTGATTAAATCAGGATGTAGNGTATGTGCACCCACTTCAAAGGCAGCTTGTTCTCCATATTCGCGAACTCGTTCATCCATTTCTTTGCGTGATTTTTCGACCATTTCTTCAATACGCGCTGGATGAATACGGCCATCTTGAATGAGTTTTTCAAGTGTCATGCGAGCAATTTCGCGACGAATCGGATCAAATCCGGATAACACCACTGCTTCAGGTGTATCATCAATAATTAAATCAATCCCGGTTAATGTTTCAAGGGTACGAATATTACGTCCTTCACGACCAATGATGCGACCTTTCATCTCATCATTTGGCAGATTGACCACAGAGACTGTCAATTCTGAAACTTGGTCAGCAGCACAACGTTGGATAGCCAATGAAAGTAAGTTTTTCGCCTTACGATCAGCTTCTTCTTTGGCACGCTGTTCAGATTCTTTCACCATCATTGTTAACTCATGGCTTAATTCTTCTTCTGTTTGTTTCATGATGACTTGTACGGCATCTTCTTTAGTTAATTCAGCAATGCGCTGTAATTCTGTTTGTTGTTGTTCAATTAACTTTTCAACTTCTTTTTCTCGCTCATCGATGACGTGTTGTTTTGCTACAAGTCTTGTTTCCTTGCCTTCTAAAGTGTGCTCACGTTTTTCTAATGAGTCATCTTTGCGATCTAAAAGCTTTTCTCTTTGAAGCAAACGATTTTCTTGTGATTTTAATTCTTGTCTGCTTTCTTTGAGTTCGCTTTCAATCTGACTGCGATATTTTTGATTTTCTTCTTTGGCTTCTAATAGAGCTTCTTTTTTCAGAGTTTCAGCTTCTTTATTCGCCGCGTTGATAATCCCAACAGCCGAATTTTGCGCATCAGCAATTTCTTTGGTGTGACGAGTATTCGCAACAAAAATTCCAATCCCTAAACCGACAACCAAACCCACGATGATAGCGAGGAGAATGTAAAGTACCATTGAATCACCTCCATACTATCGTTTTTTTAATGTAGTTTTAAATCTTGTTCAGAATAAATGAATCTACTTAGGTGTATTATTACATACACAGTTTTATTCTAATGTTTCCAACTTAGTGTGTCAACTTAAAAATCGCTATTCTAAAAACTTGTGCTTTGTTACACAAAAAGACCTCAAACACCGAAAAATTACGGCTACTGAGGTCTATGAAATCGATTATTCTAAATCTAATGTTTCTTGTTCGGTTTCTCCGATATTTTCAGTTACTTCAATGGTGCTACCATCGCCAATACCATAGGCATCACGAACTTTGACTAAAAGCTCACTGACCATCTCTGGGTGATCTTTCATATAGTTTTTGACATTTTCGCGTCCTTGTCCAATTCGTTCACCATTGTACGAGTACCATGCTCCACTCTTATCGACTAAATCAACATTGACCGCCATATCTAGCAATTCCCCTTCTTGAGAAATTCCTTCGCCATACATGATGTCAATTTCAGCGACTTTAAATGGTGGTGCCACTTTATTTTTCACGACTTTAATCTTGGTACGGTTACCGACAATATCGCTACCTTGTTTTAATTGTTCAGAACGACGCACTTCTAAACGGACGGTCGCATAGAACTTCAAGGCACGTCCACCAGGTGTAGTTTCTGGATTACCAAACATCACACCGACTTTTTCACGGATTTGGTTGATAAAAATCGCAATCGTCTTGGTTTTATTAATCGTACCAGATAATTTACGTAGGGCTTGAGACATTAAACGGGCTTGTAACCCAACGTGTGTATCCCCCATTTCGCCATCGATTTCGGCACGTGGCACTAAAGCGGCAACTGAGTCAATGACAATAATATCGACCGCGCCACTAGAAACAAGGGCATCGGCAATCTCTAGACCTTGTTCACCGGTATCTGGCTGTGATAAAAGTAATTCGTCAATATTCACGCCTAGCTTTTTGGCATAGGCTGGATCTAAAGCGTGTTCGGCATCGATAAAGGCTGCAGTTCCGCCTTGTTTTTGAACTTCGGCAATCGCATGTAAAGCAACCGTCGTCTTACCAGAACTTTCTGGGCCATATACTTCAATAATCCGCCCTCTTGGATAACCCCCTACTCCTAAAGCGACATCTAATGCTAGCGAGCCACTTGGTACGGTGGAGATTTGTTGGTCGGCTTTTTCACCAAGCTTCATGATAGAGCCTTTACCAAAGTTTTTTTCTATTTTTTTTAATGCAGCATCTAAGGCTGTTTTACGATCATCGGCCATAATTCTTCCCCTTTCATGAATCCTTCTACTCGATTCAAACTCATTTTTATCATAAACGTTTCTAGGTAAAAATGCAAGCAAAAACGAACAGATATTCGATTTTGTTTCAAGCTATCTTTAGGCTTGTTCTTCAGCTAAAAGCGCGCGATAAACGAGATTTAACCCAAACATGACAGCGGCTTGGCGGATTTCATTGCGACCATGGGGAAACTGTTTGCAATAAGTCTGTACCCCATTTGGAGTCGCCAAAGCCATCCAGACCGTTCCGACTGCTTGGCCTTCTAATTGATCCGGTCCTGCCACGCCACTAAAAGCAATGGCATAATCCGTTTGCGCTTTTTGCTGCATATTTTTAGCCATTAAGGTGACACAAGCTTCACTCACCGTCCCGACTTCTCGTAAATAATCGGCATCAATATCTAATAAAGCCGCCTTCATCTCAAGCGAATAAGTGACCACGCCACCTTTAAAGACCTGTGATACCCCCGGATATTGTCCTAAAGTGGAAGCAAAAAGGCCGGCTGTCAAACTCTCAGCCACACTGATTGTCCGTTTTTTCTCTTTTAATTGGGCAATCATCGCCTCGGCTAAAGAAAAATCATCCCCATAACCATAAAAGTAAGCACCGGCCAAAGCTTGAATTTTCTCCTCTAATTCATCAAGCAACCTATCCGCTTGATCTTGGGTAGATGCATTGGCTGTCAAACGCAACGTCACTTCATTGGTTTTGGCATAGGGAGCTAGCGTAGGGTTGGTCTGATGGTCAATTAAATCAGCTAAAAGCGTGACTAACTGTGATTCGCCAATCCCATAAAAACGCAACACCCGAGAATAAAGCTTCGTATCTTGCGGATTGATTTCACGCAAAAGTGGCACAACATTTTGACGAAACATCGCCTTTAACTCGCGCGGTGGCCCAGGCAATAATAAATAGTGGGTATGATCGCTATCTTCATAATAAATACCGACCGCTAGACCATTTGGATTGGCAATACCCCGACCATCCTTAAAAGTGAGGGCTTGTAATAAATTATTTTCGGTAATTTCGCGCTTGGTCTTGGCAAAATAATCCATCAAACGTGCATGCCCTGTTGGATCATAGACTAACTCTTGATTGACAAATTTGGCTACAGTTTGCTTGGTTAAATCATCTTGCGTTGGCCCCAAACCACCACAAAGCACGATTAAATCACTCCGACTTTTGGCACGCTCAAGACAGGCCGTCAATCGCTTTTCATTATCTCCAACTGCGACATGATAATAAACATTGATACCCAAATTGGCTAATTGCTCTGAAAGATAGGCCGCATTGGAATTAACGATTTGCCCCATCAAAATCTCTGTTCCGACTGCAATGATTTCTGCATTCATGCATTTTCACCTCTACTTATTAAATACGAAAAAAAGGCCAGAAAACTTCTGAACCTTTTTTAAATTACATTGATCCTTTAAATACATCCTTGTTTTTGATAAAATAATCTGCCCCTGAATAAATGGTAAACACCAGACATGCATATAATAAGATTAAGTCTACCGGAATATTCAAAGCCGCAAAAGGAATATTATTCAATAACAAGAAAATAATCGCAAACATCTGCGTTGCGGTCTTAATCTTGCCTGGCCACGCTGCTGCCATGACCTCGCCGTGTTCGACTAGCAAGAGACGTAAACCAGTCACTGCTAATTCACGACACACGATAATCGCCACGACCCAAGCTGGTGCCTTGCCTAACTCGACTAATAAAATGAAGGCTGTCATCACCAACATCTTATCGGCTAGTGGATCGGCAAATTTTCCAAAGTTGGTCACTAAGCCACGCGCTCTGGCAATCTGACCGTCCAACCAGTCTGTAAAGCTCGCTACCGCAAAAATAATGGCCGCTAATAAATGCGTGATTAATAATGTTTGTCCCATGACTTCGATACTGCCTAAATGAATAGGCGCAGCTAACATAATGATGAATAACGGAATCATAAAAATACGTAAAACCGTTAACTTATTAGGTAAATTCAACACTTACACCGTCTTTCTAAATCCTTATTGGCATCACTTTAATTGATAATTACATTTCCAAATTATACATGAAATGCATGAATTTTTCCATTTTATTTACAAAAATACGTTTATTGTGCTTGTGTCGTTGTTTGATTGGCTTGGGTGCCTTGGTTTTGATAGCTGATGATAAAGTCTAGATTCTTTTTCGTTACCTTATAAGCAGGGTTCTTGAAATCTAACTTTTGACTGTTGACTTGAATCTCGACATTGTCACTTGCCCCTAACACAATCGTNCCTTGTGTCACTTGATCAGGNAGTGTGTAGGTTTGTTCGACACCGGCTTGCAAAGTGTATTGATATAAATAGCTACCATTAACCATCACCCCTACCCAACAAGGACCATTGACGCCTTTAAATTGGAAGGTAATCGGTGCCTTGGCTTGGTTGATAGCCACTTGCGCTTGGACAGCCGAAAGTTGGGTCACAGACATTTCTAGCTTATTCTTCTCTTCTTTCGTTGTGCTAGTCGTGCTGCTTTCTTTAGTACTTTCACTTGTGCTACTACTTGAAGAAGTATGACTAGTAGAAGATTTGCTNCTTGCTTGCTTTTCCACACTNCTTGGTGCTTCAATCATCGACGTACTCTTATAATCTTGTAAAGTCGTATAACCNACAATAATCAAGATAACCAAAGCGATACTACCTAATACAATAATCGGAATATAGTCTTTTTGTTTGCCACGACGGCTCATTTGGGTGTGCACCTGTGTTCGGGTATTTTGAACTTCTGCCACTTGTTCACGCTTTGGCAATTCTGGCAAAAGTTGATCCTCATCGCCATCAAAAGCCGCCACTAATTTCTCACCATTAATCCCTACCGCTTGAGCATATTGACGGATAAAGGTCCGCACATAATAATCTCCTGGCAAGCGGTCAAAGGCACCTTGCTCCAAAGCCTCCAAATAGCGCTTTTGAATCTTGGTCATTTGTTGCAATTCATCTAATGATATCTTTTTATTTAAACGGGCTTCTCTCAATGTTGCACCAATGATTGTTTCGTTACCCACGTACTATCTACCCCAGTCTGTTAAAAATTCTTAGCTCTATTAGAATATCACAAATCACAACATTTTCCTGTAATTTTCCATCAAAAATTTAAAGTATTTTCAAAAAATTAAACATTTCGCTTACTGTGTGCCATCGATGTACCAAAAAAGTGACCTCTTTGCAATGAAAGACGCCACTGCAATGAAAGACGCCACTTATATAGCTTATTCTGGAATTAAATCGAAGCGACTAAAACCGGCTTCACATATAAATTGATCCGCTGCTTGATAGATATCCTCTAAGGTAATGCCTTTAATGATGTCTGGCATATCAAACAAGGTCAACTCGCCAAATAAATCTTGGGTAAATTGGTTGGCAATATGCTCTAAAGAATTCAATGATTGGAAATACTTGCCGAGCGTTTTCTTCTTCAATAACGCTAGATTTTCCTCATTCACAGTTGGATCACTGCGATAATTCAAGACGATTTGCTTCACTTCTTGTTCAAAATCGTCTAACTTATCGGTATCCGAAGAAAAGAGCGCACAGTGAAACTCGCGATCTAAGTTAAACTCAAAACCGAATGTATCATCAATAATCCCCTCATTATACAGGCGCAAGAAATTCTCAGAAGTATTGCCCAAAAGCATTTGGAGTAATAGATGGAGCGCACTTCTAAAAATCATTCTTTCTTTAGGATCTTGCGGCAAGTTTTGTGGCAAGCCTTTGATTCCTAACACAGACTTACTGCGATTCACAGGCATTTTTAGCTGGCTGTAAGAGACGACTTCTTCATAGGTTTGCTCAGGAAAGACGCGGACAATCTCTTGAATCGGCGCAAAAGTTTTCGCATCTTGATTGGCTTTAATCCAGGCAAACGTCTCATCGACATCGATATTGCCGACCACAAATAAAGTCATATTGCTTGGGTGGTAGAAGGTTTGGTAGCACAAGTACAAATCATCGGCCGTAATTTCAGCGATACTGTCCACCGTCCCTGCAATATCAATCCCCACTGGATGATTTGGATATAAATTGCGCAACATACCGAAGAACTGACGCCAATTCACATCATCATCATACATTTGAATCTCTTGACCAATGATGCCTTTTTCCTTTTCCACCGTCTCAGGGGTAAAATAAGGCTCTTGGACAAAATCAAGTAACGTATCTAAGTTTTCCTTGATATGATTGGTTGCTGAAAAAAGATAGCTCGTTCTCGTAAAACTCGTAAAGGCATTGGCTGAAGCACCGAGCTCGCCGAATTTTTGGAACACATCGCCTTGTTCTTTTTCAAACATCTTATGCTCTAAAAAGTGGGCAATCCCATCTGGCACTTGATGCAAGGCTTGATTCTTAAAGCCAAAATGATTATCAATCGAACCATAATTTGTGCTAAATAATCCATACGTCTTATGAAATCCCTCTTTTGGCAATAGATAGACCTTCAAGCCATTATCTAATCGTTCATAGTATAAGGTTTCGTTGATTTGTTCGTAACGTTTTTTATGCATGCTTTTCACTTCCTTCTAAGAAAAAGACCGCTTGGAGACGCAGTTTTTTCGCGATTTCTTGTACCTCTTCTTTGGTGACTTGCATGACTTTTTCGATATATTCTTCTGGTGTTTTACGTGTATTTGGCAGCCAAGTGTAGAGATACTCCATTTCGGTTAACGCCTGAGCATTATCCAGTGAAAGTAAGAGATGGTTTTGAATCATCGCCTTGGTTTGTAGTAAAGCTTGCTGAGAAAAGTCTCCTTGGGCTAAAGCGGTTAATTGCTCACTAATTAAATGCATGACTTTTCCCCGATTTTGGCCATCAATGCCGGTCTGCACGGTCACAAGTCCTCTAAAAGAATCGATACTACTGGACGCATAGTAAGCGAGACTCTCTTTTTCACGCACATTCATAAATAATTTCGAATGTGGGAAGCCGCCAAACAAACCATTAAACACCGTTAAGGCATAAACCTCTTCATCTGTGTAGTAAATATCGGTATGATACGCCAAATTCAATTTAGACTGCGTGACATTTTCGCGCAAGACTTGTTCAGAAACGACTGGACGGAAATCTTGGTGGTAAAAAATGTCTGGTTGGACGCGTTTGGTTTGACTGAAAGGCCACTTGCTAAATAATTGCGCCATCTCTTCTTGAGTGACATCGCCAACTACAATGATATCCACTTGATCTTCTGTCATCATTTTTTGATAAGCTTTCATCAAATCGGCATTGCTTGTTTCACGCAAATCTTGGGCCAAACCAAAGCTAGGCACGCCTTGATCACTAGAGGAGTCAAAATACAACTCTTGTAATTTCAACCCAGCTAAGGCCTGTTTATCCTCTTGTACACTTTCGATATATTCGATTAAATTCGCTTTTTCTAACTCAAAGGTCGCCTCATCAAACAATCCATCTTTGGTTAATGGNGAAAAAAGCACCTCTTCTAAAAAATCCACCCCATCAGATAGTAAGCGCTCATCTGAAAGATACTTCCCATTAACTAGACTCATCGATACATTTAATTGATGTAGATTGCCTTTTTTCGTCACATTCATGCCAAAACTAGCCCCATACATTTGCGCTAACTTAGCACTTAAATCCGTTTGGCGCGGATATTTGGCACTGCTCGTTTCTAACACACTAGTAAGCAAAGTACGCTGACTAGCTAGACGTCTTTCATGCGTAGTCGTAAAACGAATAAAAATACGTACAGTCTTGAATTTTTGTGTCGGAATCACACTTAAAGTAACTCCCTCTTGCAACTCAAGCATAGAACCCCTCCTAAATCGGTTTCTTTTAAATAAAACTATTGCAAAATGATATTTGAATTAATTATAACACATTTTTTATAAAACCTTGCCTTTTGTGCCTTAAATCTGAAAAAATCTTGTATTTGCAAGCCTTATTGATTGCAAATTTCACAAGCATTCTTATATAATATTTCTGTAAAAAATTATTGAAAGAGGTTTGAAAATGAAAGGTATGTTAAAAGAGTTTAAAGAGTTTATGATGAAAGGCGACGTTTTAGACATGGCCGTGGGTATCGTTATTGGGGGTGCCTTCACTGCTATCGTGAAAAACATGGTTGATGGTTTAATCACACCTTTAGTAGGTTTAGTCGTATCTTTAATCACTGGTACGAAAGATCTTGAAGGGGCCTTATCTGTGCTTGACTGGACTCCTGTTAAAGGTGTAACTTTCCAATTTAGTTTAGTAATCAGTGCAATTATTACATTTATTATTACTGGTTTTGTGTTATTTACAATTGTGAAAGCTGCCAACAAAGCGAAAAAAGTCCGCAAGAAAGAGGAAGAAGAAGTGGCTGCCGATCCAGCACCGACTGCCGAAGATTACCTTGCTGAAATTCGCGATTTATTAAAAGAACAAGCCAAATAATCCAGACGAAAAAAAACTAGCCCAATCATTACGGCTAGGTATTTTTTATTACTTTTTACCGTTTGAAGGCAAAATAAAGACATGTCTTACACTTTTTCTGAAGCTAAACGCATATCAATATGTTCGATGCCATCTTCTAAATANGCTTTTGAAATCGCCTCAAAACCAAAACCTTCATAAAATTTCCGCGCATGAGTCTGGGCACTGATATAGACATCCTCGCCTTTATACTGATACGAACTGTAATCAATCGCCGCACGCATCAATTGCCATCCCACTCGCTGATGACGCACTTTTGGATGCACCACCACACGACCAATTCTAAGCTTATCCTCTTGATGATAAATCCTAGCATAACCCACCATCTCATCATCTATTCGTAAACAAATATGATAGGCTGACAAATCGTATGCATCAATATCTTGGTACGGACAGTTTTGCTCGACAATAAAGACTAGATTACGCAAACGATACAGCTCGAATAATTCCATCGTATTTAAATCACTAAATTTCTTAGCTGTAATATCCATGCGATCCCCCCTCTCCTCTATTATACGGTCTATTGAAACAAATTGCAGTAAAAAAGACTGACCCTATGTAGAATCAGTCTTTCGTGTTACTTGTTACTAAATGGCTGGTAGATACTCTATTTCTACCGTCTTCGTCAAAATATCAGAGTAGCTATAAGACACGCGTTCAAAAGCATTTTCTTCAGGATCTAAATCCACGACAAACACTGCTGGATAAGTCTGTGTCAAAATCCCTTTCCGCTTACTTTGACGCTTACGACCTACCTGAACGATTATTTGTATCTGGCTACCAATATGCGCTTGAAGATCTTTTTTAATGCTGGCTACCGTTGCTGTCATCGCATTCACCTCGAA
>JGI24707J26582_10002535_pt1 | contig 13598 bp, 14 predicted proteins | sample BioPla1DNA1_FD_26582 | JGI IMG/M metagenome (IMG submission 26582) | reverse complement strand
TTGGCAGGTGGACCAGTTACCGTAACTGATATGAAAATGATCCGTTATTTTATGACCATTCCCGAAGCGGTGCAATTGATTTTACAAGCAGGCGCTTTAGCTAAGGGTGGAGAAATTTTCGTCTTGGACATGGGCGAACCGGTAAAAATATACGATTTAGCCGTAACATTAATTCGTCTTTCAGGTTTTCAACCTTATACTGATATTGATATAAAAATTACGGGCATGAGACCCGGTGAAAAGCTCTACGAAGAACTACTCACGGCAGAAGAGGGTATTAATTCTACGTCGCATAAACGCATTTTTGTGGCTAAACCCATTAATTTAGACTTGGATCTGTTAGATGAAACAGTGGCTAAATTTAATCATGATTCGTTTAGTTTCTTACCGCAAGACAAAAAGTCGGCCATTGGCTTTATTCAGGGCTATCTCGAAGATTTTGTGGTGGTTACCAATGATCAAGATTCATTTAGCGAAGTCGCGGTTGCCGTGGGTAGGCAGTGAGAAGTTTAAGGAGTGTTGATTAATGAACAGAGGTGTGAAAACCTTCATTTTACTAGCTACTTTTTTTGTGGTCACCGGTTCGGTTGCAATTATTATGGTTTTACCAACCCTCGTAACGGGTTCTTTAATATCCGGACATGTACAATTTGACGAAGTTTTTGAGGCGGCAGATTATGGCATCGAAGGTAGGAGGGTTAGTTTAACAACTGAAGACGACCATAGGTTAGCCGCATGGGAAGCAAACACGGATAATCCAANAGGGGTTTTGATGTTTTTTGGAGGACTAAATTACCCCAGTGTAACTGCCTTTTGGGGACATGCCCGCCTTTTTGCCGAACATGGTTATGCATCCCTTTTGGTAGAACTCCGTGCCCACGGAGAAAGTTCGGGTGATCAGATATCCCTTGGTTATGCTGAGCATTTAGATGTTCTAGCGGGATTAAATCACATCCGAGATAGGGAAGAATACAAAGATCTTCCTGTCATCGCTTATGGAGCTAATTTAGGCGGTGTGGCAGCAATAAATGCTGCAGGCTTATATCCTGAGCTTGATGGTGTAATTAGCATTGCGGCTTTTTCATCTTGGTCAGATCTCTTTAGGGATAACTTATATTTTAGCGGGGCACCCTTTCTTTTGGCTTTAGCGGAAAAGCCCTTCGTTAACCTTTACGTTCTAAATAAATTCGGGTATAAAAATAAGAACATCTACCCTCAATATCAAATTGCCAATATAGGTGATCGCCCGGCATTACTTATGCATTCGGAGGATGACGAAAATGTATCCTTTTTAAATCTGGAACGAATTATGCAAAGAGCACCGGAGCAAGTGGAAATGTGGGCTCGTGAGGGCTCTGAACATTTGGTAAGTACTGATTTTCTATATCCGGAGAATGATCCCGAGTATGTAGAACGGGTCTTAGAATTCTTAACAACAAACTTTTAATTGGGGATGGTAAAATGATCAGAATAGCGGTAGTTGGCTATGGAAATATCGGAAAATGCGCCATTGAGGCAATAGAAGCATCATCAGACTTAAAATTAGCAGGTGTGGTTCGCCGCAGTGCATCTAAGGACGCTTTGTGCCCGGAACTTCGGGATATACCTGTGGTAACAAATATTGATCAGTTGGGAGACGTTGATGTGGCGCTACTCACGGTGCCCACACGCAGTGTTATGGAAAATGCCTCTAAGCTTTTGGCTAAGGGAATAAACACAGTGGATAGCTTTGACCTACACGGCGATCAACTGGTAGAACTTCGTAGCAATCTAGGTGAAGTGGCCAAAGCACATCAATCAGTTGCCGTAATCTCAGCAGGTTGGGATCCNGGCAGTGACTCAATACTGCGGGCCCTTTTTGAGATAATGGCTCCTAGGGGGCTATCTTATACCAATTTCGGACCGGGAATGAGTATGGGACACTCAGTGGTGGCCAAGGCGCTTCCCGGTGTTGCAGANGCCTTATCCATGACCATGCCATTAGGCTCCGGCGTACATCGACGCTTGGTTTATGTAAAGCTTGATGAAGGGACTTCCTTAGATGCGGTGGAGAAGCTAATAAAACAAGATCCTTATTTTAAGAACGACGAAACACATGTCTATGAAGTGGAATGTGTGGATAGTTTACGTGATGTTGGTCATGGTGTGGTAATCGAAAGAAAAGGAGTCTCGGGACAGACAGCTAATCAATTATTAAAATTCGAAATGAGAATTAATGGTCCTGCAGTTACCGCGCAAATGATGGTTTCTTCCGCGAGGGCTAGTGTTAAACAAAAACCTGGTGCGTATACTTTATTGGAGATGCCATTACTTGATTATTTTCCCGGAAACTCAGAAGATGTGATTCGCCGCTTAGTTTAAAGAATCCTTAAAAAGGATTCGTCTAAGCTTTGAAGAATTATACAAAATAGTACATACTTAGGATTTTAGATCTGATCCTGTCACTAGAGGGGGAATAAATATGAGATTGCACGGTCGAGCTGTCATCCCCGGCGATAAAGGAATTTCCCATCGAGCTCTGCTCATAAGTAGCATTAGTGAAGGGAAATCAATAATACGCGGTTTGAATAGGGGTTCAGATTGTGCAAAAACCATAGGTTGTTTACAAAACCTAGGTGTTCCCATCACGCAAGACGGGGGAGACTGGGTTGTTTTTGGTCGCGGTTTTCAATTAAGCCAACCTAATGAAGTTTTGGACTGCGGCTATTCCGGTACCACATTGCGTTTATTGGCCGGAGTTTTATCGGGCCAAGATTTCTTGAGTATTCTTGATGGCAATGAGTCTCTCCGACTAAGACCCATGGGTCGAGTGGTGGAACCCCTTCGTCTTATGGGCGCAGATTTATTCGGACCGGCAGGAAGTAATTTAGCACCTCTGAGTGTAAGGGGAGGTTCTTTAAAGGGTATGACTTACGAACTTCCTGTACCAAGTGCGCAAGTGAAAAGTGCCGTCTTGTGGCCGGCTCACAAACACATGAAAAGACGACAATAATAGAACCCATTACTTGTGCAGATCATATGGAAAAAATGTTGCAAAGCGCTGGGGCGAACATACAAATAGAACCAAATAAAATTCAGATTACCGGTGGCGTTAATTTAACATCACGTGTTTATGATGTACCGGGCGATTTTTCCGCTGCGGCAATTCTCATCAGTGCCGCGGCCGGTTTAGAAGGCTCAGAAATCGTTTTAGAAAATGTCGGTCTAAATCCTAGTCGAGCAGGATACCTCGAGGTATTAAAATCAATGGGGGCCTCCATAGAGATTGTTGATTTAGTGGAAGATCAAGGCGGCGAACTGAGGGGAACTGTTATAGCCCGCAGTTCAAAATTGCAGGCCACCACGGTTAAAGGCGAAATAATACCTCGTTTACTCGATGACATTCCCATTTTAGCGGTTTTAGCAACACAAGCCGAAGGGACAACAATTATTGATGATGCCAACGAGCTAAGGGTTAAAGAGTCGGATCGTTTAACTAATTTAGCCACAGAGCTCAATAAATTAGGGGCACAAATAAAAGAATTGCCCAATGGTCTGGAGATCACCGGTCCCACTAAGTTAAAAGGTGGATCAGTAAGTTGTTATCATGATCATCGTTTGGCTTTGGCCTTTAGAGTGGCCGGACTTTTCTCAGAAGAGAGAGTTACATTTACTGATAAAAACAGACATAAAATATCTTTTCCCGAATTTCAAAGTATTTGGGGAGAATTAATTACAGGGTAAGAAAGGATTTGCAAATGAAAAATTATGCATTAATCGGTTATCCCTTAAGCCATAGTTTTTCTCCGATTCTCCATGGTCTCGTCTACAGATCTTGGGAATTGCCAAATGTTTATTTATCTTGGGAAGTACTACCTGAAGAATTAGAACTGGCCATTCCTATGTTAAAACGGAATTTGGCCGGTTTTAATGTTACTGCTCCCCATAAAAAGGCGATAATTAGGCTTCTTGACGATTTAGACTTCAGTGCCCAGCTCTATGGTGCTGTTAATACGGTGAAAANCGAAGATGGTAAACTTATCGGTTTTAATACTGACGGAGCCGGGTTTTTAAAGGGGCTTTCTGAGGTTGACTACGAGTTAACTAATAAGCATATCTTACTGCTTGGTGCAGGAGGCGCTGCCCAGACCATCGCTTTAGAACTGGCTCACCAGGGATGTCCCGTGACCATTGCCAATCGCGAATTAAGTGAGGCTTATGCTTTGAAGCTGTTATTAGAAAAACGTTTCCCCGAGGCTTCTGTGGAAATAGCCCAACTTAATGATATACCAAAAGGTTCATACTCTTGTATCATTAATGCAACACCTGTGGGGATGGGCTCTTTAGCCAATGAAAGCCCCATCAGCAGTGATTACTTTCGCGGTGTGGAGTTGGCTTACGACCTCATTTACAACCCTGCTGAGACGCTCTTTCTCAAGGAAGCGGAGAAGATGGGTTGCCTAACGGTGAATGGTTTAACCATGTTGATCGCCCAGGGGCTTAAAGCCATCGAAATCTGGTTCGAACGGGAAATAGATGCAGAGCTCGAAGAAAACATTTATTCTTCCATTGCAAAGGAGCTGTATGGCAATGACTAAAATTTTGGTACTCCACGGGCCTAATCTTAATCTGTTGGGCAGGCGAGAACCGGAGGTTTACGGTGACCAAACCTTAGACTCAATCAACGAAGATATAAATGCATTGGGCCAACAACTCGGTTTTAAATTGGATTTTTTCCAATCTAACCATGAAGGTCATTTAGTGGATCAAATTCATGAATCTTTAGGAGTTTATGATTGGATAGTTCTCAATGCAGGAGCTTTAACCCATTATAGCTACGCCTTGCGTGATGCAATCAGCTCTGTGCAGATTCCCACGATTGAAGTTCACTTAAGTAATATTCAAGCCAGGGAGGAGTTCCGCTCACGCTCGGTAATTGCCCCCGTCTGCTTTGGGCAAATATGCGGTTTTGGATCGCTATCTTATCTATTGGCCCTATATGCAATTTTTGAACAAGAGGGATTTAGTAATGACAAATGAGCTTTTAGACTTAAGAAGAAGAATTGATCAATGCGATGAAAGTTTACTAAAACTGTTTCAAGAACGTCTAAACATAGCTGCCCATGTGGCTAAATATAAGCAAGAGCACTCCATGCCCATCTTTGACGCCCAGAGGGAAGAGGAGATTTTGAGGCGTTATGAAGGGCTGGAACGGGAGTTTTTCCGCAGTTTAATGGCATTAAGCAGGAGGGAACAAAGTAAGATCCTTTTCCCTTATAATATAGTTCTCGCGGGCTTTATGGGCGTTGGAAAAAGCTCTGTGGGCCGCGTGCTTGCAGGCCATCTAGGAAGAGATTTCCTAGATTTAGACGAAGAAATCGAGAAAGATATTGGCATGACCATCTCAGAATTTTTCAGTAAAGAGGGAGAACAAGCCTTTCGTGAAAAAGAAAAAGAGCTAATAAGAAAATTTAGCTCCCAAAGTGAATTGGTTTTATCAGTGGGTGGAGGTGCCGTACTTAATAGAGAAAATGTTGCGGAATTAAAGAAACGAGGCCGTTTAATTTTATTGACAGCGGATGTGGATACGATTTTTGAGCGGCTAAAAGACGATACGACACGCCCCGTACTTGGAATTCCCGTAACTAAGGCTAAGATCGAAGAACTCATGGATAAGCGCGGTGAAGCGTATGAAAGGGCAGCCCAGATAATTGTTTCCACCGATGGGTTAAGTCAAGATGGAGTTGTCAATAGGATTATTCAAAGCCTTTTCCAGTTTAAAAATTAGTTTACCGGCAGAAGATAAATTCGGAGAAACGTGATCGGGCGTATGCCCGATTTTTCCTTTCGTAGAGATCAAAATAGTGGTTGTACTAGCCGCCTTACCGGCTTCTATATCCATGTCGCGATCTCCAATCATGTAACTTCTTTCTAAATCCACGTTATACTTTTGTGCAAGCGTTAAAAGCATACCGGGTTTTGGTTTGCGACAGTTACAATTCGCCCGCGGTTTATGTGTACAGGCCATTATTTCAGTAAAGTGACCGCCTGCCTTCTCTACCTCATTTTCTAATTTGTCATGAATACGGCTTAAGGTTTCTTCCGTCATATACCCTAAACCCACGCCACCTTGATTAGTTACTACGAAAACTAAAAAACCCAGCCCGTTAAATTTAGCAATAGTCTCGGCAACACCGGGGTAAACTTGTAGTTCTTCCGGTGTATTTGGAGGCCGATTTCCCCTTTTGCCCTCACAAGGCTGATTAATTACGCCATCGCGGTCTAAGAATATTGCCCTTTTTCTAGTCATTTTTCCACCTCATTTATTTCAGCTTTTGCAAAAACAAAGGATTTTAGCTATGCTTTTGCGAACATAGTATTAAGCATTAATTCCTAATACAAAGGAATATACCTTTTCTATGGACTAAAAATACAGAAGGTGGGGAACAAAATGAGACTTCAATTTTTAGGGGCAGCGGAGACAACAAGCGGATCCTGTTATTTGCTTAATTTTGCAGAGCACAATGTACTGATTGATTGCGGTCTCTTTCAAGGTCCTGAAGAGCTAAAGCAGCGAAATTACGGAGATTTCCCCTTTGAACCCGAAGAAATTGACGCGGTGATTCTCACCCACGCCCATATAGATCATTCCGGGCTTTTACCGAAATTAGTAAAATGGGGCTTTAATGGTTCGATATTTACAACGGGAGTAACGGTGGATTTATGTGAAATCATGTTGGCAGACTCAGGATACATTCAAGAAACTGAGGTTGAACGGAAAAACCGCAAATTGAGCAGAAGGGGCAAGAAGCTCCTCGAGCCCATTTACACTGTGCAAGATGCCCGTGAATCTATGAAGCATTTTCGCCGTATGATTTATGATGAAGAAGTATCTATTTTGCCCGGTTTACGTGTACGTTTTAGAGATGCCGGTCATATTCTCGGAGCGGCAATTGTTGAACTGTGGGTTACGGAAAATGAGGAAACTACGAAAATTGTCTTTTCAGGTGATTTAGGTAATTTAAATCAACCCATTGTACAGGATCCCACTTTTATAACTGCGGCAGACATTTTAGTAATTGAGTCAACCTATGGCACCCGTCTGCATGAAGAGAGGGATACTCGCTTTGAGTACCTGGCCGAAATGGTGAACAAGACCATGCAAAGAGGGGGAAATCTTTTAATTCCCGCCTTTGCCTTGGGCCGGACTCAAGATCTTCTCTATAGTTTAAGAATACTGCAAGACGAGGGAAAGATCCCACCGTTAACCATTTATATAGATAGTCCATTGGCGAGCGCGGCAACGGAAGTTTTTATGCGCCATTCGTCCACCTTTGATTATAAGACAAGAAGCATGCTTGCGGAAGGCCGTTCGCCCTTCGCTTCGCCCGGGGTTCATTACACCGAAACGGTGGAAGAGTCCATGCGCTTAAACCAAGTCAGAGGCGGTCTAGTGATTATTGCCGGTAGTGGGATGGCAGATGCGGGAAGAATCAAACATCACTTAAAACACAATCTCTGGCGCAAAGAGACGGGCNTTCTTTTAGTNGGCTACCAAGCACAAGGTACCTTAGGAAGACGTTTACAAGATGGGGCAGAGGAAGTTAGAATACACGGCGAGCCTGTGAAGGTTAAAGCAGACGTGCAAACAATTACTGGTTTCTCGGCACATGGTGATCAAGCGGCTTTGCTTAACTGGTTAAGACGTTTTAATCATATTGGTCGTGTTTTTGTTACCCATGGCGAAAAAGAAAGTTGCCATGGCTTTGCAGAGCTGATTAGCGAAAAACTGAAAGTACCTGCAATCGTACCTAAACTCGACGAAATATTTGAGTTCAAAGGCTCCAAAACATTTAGTACTTGGGAAAAGGACTATGATGATTTATATATAGAAGAGGAATTTTCAGGAGTTATCCAAGTAATGAAGGATAAGGAAATTAAATTCCGCGGTTCTTACGGTTTGGCCGAGCGTAAGTACGCCATAAAAAACACCTTCTATACACTGTTTAATCTGGGCTTAGGCAGGGAGTTCTTTGCCCAACTTGCATTGGAGTGTTTAGTCGAACGGGGAGAACTTATCCGTGACGATGTGGGTGATTATAACCTAGAGCCCATTTGGGAAGAAAAACTAGCGAGTTTAACTAATAAACCTCCGTGGGAAACAGTGTATGATGAGATTATTTCACCTGCGGAGCTGAATCAAACTGCCTATTATTATTTAGATCAATTGCCGGCGGCAGCGGCCATAGGTTATACCAGAACGCGTTCTAAAGAAAGCGTAGAAAACATTTATGCCATCTTAAGTTCGGGTCTCGCCCCGCAACTTTTCTCCACAGTGCATGATTTAACAAGGTTATGGTCTACCTTAGGTGAAGGTCAATTAATTAAACCCGAAAACCTCGAAAAATTCCTAGACATTTATGCAAAACGAGATCTCGGAGAGGATTATTATCAAATAGAAGGTTCTGCACCGGGGGTCCGGTTTATGCTGGGTGGTAGTTTTAAACAGGCAACTTCTATTGTGGTTTTAAGCAATGGAGAAGACGGCGTAACGAGCGTTATTAATCAGCTGAATCAATTATCTTTTTCCGGGAGGTAAGTTAATGAATCTGGCCATAGGTAACGATTGGGATGAATTATTAAAAGAAGAATTTATAAAACCTTATTATTTGAGTCTTAGGAAGTTCCTAAAAGAAGAATATCTAACTCAAATTGTTTACCCAAAAGAGGGTCTGATTTTTGAAGCATTGAGATTGACTTCTTTTGCTCATACAAAGGTAATAATATTAGGTCAAGATCCCTATCATGGTGAAGGTCAGGCCCACGGCCTGGCCTTTTCAGTGCAAGAAGGTGTGGCGATTCCCCCTTCGTTAAGAAATATTTTTAAAGAGCTAAACAACGATGTGGGGACAATCGTACCTCAATCGGGATGCTTAAAATCTTGGGCACAGCAAGGTGTTTTATTATTAAACAATACACTCACAGTGCGTGCGGGACAAGCCGGCTCCCATCGGGGTAAAGGCTGGGAAGAGTTCACATCCGCGGTGATTAGCCTTTTTAACGAAAAGAAAACCCCAGTAGTATTTTTACTCTGGGGTAAAGACGCTGAAAAGAAAGGTGTTTTGATTAATAATTCAAATCATCTGGTGCTCCGTACCACACATCCCAGCCCATTATCTGCTTATAGAGGCTTTTTGGGGTCGGCTCATTTTTCACGTACCAATGATTTTTTAATTCAACGGGGCTTAACGCCTATCACTTGGTAAAGCTCTATTCTTCGTGACGTTGAATCGTTTGTTCCTCTTGTTCGGCTTCGAAGATCAGCCTCGGATCAAGTGACTTGGTTGCACCTACACCGAGCGAACGTAAATCTTCGGCCCTGTTAATGAGGTTGCCCGGCCCGGTTTTAAGTCTGTTAAGGGCAGAATTATATGCACCTTGCGAAAGTTTTAAATGATGACCGACTTCCCTCAAAGAACTAACGAAGCCAACGAATTGATCATATAATGCTCCACCTTTTTCGGCGATTTCCAATGCATTAGCTGTCTGCCGTGCTTGTTGCCAGATGTTGGCAATAATCCACAGCGTGGCCATTAGCGTTGTGGCCGTAATGGGAATAACCTTACGTTGCCATGCATATTGGAATAGCTCAGGATCAGTTTGTAAGGCAAGCATATAGGCCGGTTCAACCGGTATAAACATGAGTATAAAATCGGCTGATTCATTATCTAGTTTTTCGTGTTGACGTACAGCGCCTAAAGTATCTATATGATTTCTAAAGTTTTGTACAAGGGTTTGTTCTGCCTGTTTTTGTTCTTCAGGAGTAGAGCTGTCAAGAAATTGATCGTATGCCAAAACCGAAACGGATGAGTCAATAATCAGATGGCGGTTTTCCGGTAGAATTATAATGACATGACCTTGCTTTCCATCTGTTTCTTTGTGCATGAACTCAAGACCTTTTCTAAGTCCGGATGACTCTAAAACTCGATCAAGAACGATTTTACCCCATTCGCCTTGTTTTTTTACGTCACCCTTAAGAGCAGAGGACAGTCGTTGCGCTTCAGTTGACATACTGATGCTGATCTGCTCTAGTGAACTGATCTTGCTCATGCTTTCCTTGTGAGTTATCTCCACTTTAGATTGAAAATCCTTAATATGCTCGCGCAGTGGATCCAAAAGATTTTGCATTTGCTTGCTGTTATGATTAATCATTGCCTGGGTCTTATCATCTAGAATTCCCTGGGCAAGATTATGAAAAGCCGCTTCAAATTGGCGTTCTACTCTTTTTAAGTAATCCTGTTCTTGATTGTGCCTTTCCTCGGCGAGTTCAAGCCGAGTTCCTAAATCAGCATTTTTCCGAGCCATGACGGCAAAAGTGATCAAAGCCCCAAGAACTAGACCTCCGGATCCAAAGAGAACCTGAGTAAACATTATAGCTTTACCTCCCTTAAAAAGTCACGTACGTATATCAATTCGTGTAAAATTTGTATATTCCTGTTATAAATGCGAAAGGAAATAAGAATATTTTTTCGAAGTAAACAGAGAGGTGATTTTGTGCAAAAACGGCAAATGGGTAATTTAAAGGAAAATGTGGGTTTGTTGGGTTTTGGTTGTATGCGTCTACCCACTCTATCAAATGGCGAAATTGACGAAGAAGAAGCCGTTAGAATCGTTAGATACGGTATCCAACATGGTGTTAACTATCTGGACACGGCCTATAATTATCATCAGGGTAAGAGTGAAGAGTTTGTGGGCAGGGTAGTCAAAGACGGTTATAGGGAAAAGGTAAACATCGCCACCAAGCTTCCGGTGTGGCTAGTTAATTCATTCGAAGATTGCGAAAAAATATTTAACGAACAGCTTACGCGCCTAGATGTGGAAACAGTTGACTATTATTTGCTCCATGCTTTAAACAGAGAGACTTGGTTAAAATCAAAAAAACATGGCGTTTTAGATTTTTTAGAGACCATGCAAAAGCAAGGAAAGATTAAAAATATCGGGTTTTCTTTCCACGATGAACTTGAAGTTTTCAAAGAAATAGTTGATGGTTATGCTTGGGATTTTTGCCAGATTCAACTGAATTACATGGACGATTTTTATCAGGCAGGCGTGGAAGGTTTAGAATATGCGGCGTCTAAAGGCCTGGGTGTTATTGTGATGGAACCCTTAAGAGGGGGAAAATTGGTGCACAATGTTCCTCCGGAAGTAAAAGAAATCTTCGAACTTTCGGGTCAAGATCGAAGCCTAGCGGAATGGGCCTTTAAGTGGGTGGCAAACTTTCCGGAAGTCTCTTTAATTTTAAGCGGAATGGGCAAATTCGAGGAAGTCGCTGAGAATATTAAAGTTTTAGACAACGCAACACCTAATTCGTTATCAGCTGAAGAATTGAGCTTGTTTAAGCAGGCTAAAAAGTTGTATAATGAACGTGTGAAGATATCTTGTACTGACTGCAAATATTGTTTGCCTTGTCCGCAGAATATAGAAATACCGAGAATCTTTGATCTTTATAATACAGCCAGCATCTATAATAGTTTTTCTTCAGATGGTTGGCAGTATAAAGAGTTAATAAAAAAGGGCCACGATGGGGCCCGTTGTATAGAGTGCGGACAATGCGAAGATGTTTGCCCGCAAAATCTTAAAATTATTGATACTTTAAAGATGGCTCACACTGCTTTTGCCCGCGACTTGTAAAGAGACTCCGGCCTTTTTTAAAGAGCGATGGAGAACTAAAGTTATGCCACCATCGGCTAGATGGTGTAATGCTGTACCTATTCCGATCACAACTAATGCATCGTAAAGTTTGAAGCCGAATGGCATAACAATTAATGCTTCGCCAATTGCGTGGATTGGNATGGTTAGCAGGAGGACTTGCCAAAACTTAATATCTTTTCGATATAGATAGGCACCGGCAACTCCAACGAAAACATGAATGAAAGCCCTTGCAGCTATTATGGGCCCTAGTGTAATCAAAAAGCCCAAGCTCGAACCCAGGCCNACTAAAACTGCAACCCAAGGACTTATTGTCATGGCAAGCATTGTGGGTAGGTGACTACCTAAAGTAGCTGAAAAAGGTGGTATACTGATTTGTAACCAACCTTGGAAGGCCATTGGGATTAGTAGGGCTAAAGCGGTAAGCAAAGCACCATAAAGTAGTTCTTTCATAGATATACGCATAACTTCACTCCTTATTTAACAGATGTATATACACCTGTATGGTTCATTTGTATAATACACCAATGTGAAGTTTTTGGCAAGACCTATTTTGGGAGGATAAGAATGTCTGCAGAAAAGCGTAGAACGGAGATAATAAGATTACTACACGAAGCAGAAACCCCTTTAACCGGTTCTGCTTTAAGTTTGTCTCTCAACGTAACGAGACAAGTTATTGTGGGAGATGTTGCCGTATTGCGNGCTAGGGGTGAGCAGATCATTGCCACACCGCGAGGTTATCTTCTGCATGAAGCGCAATCTTCGGGGGCGTATAGAAAGACTATTGCCGTACGTCACGGAGGTGATAATGAGGCGCTGGCTTCCGAATTAAACCTCATTGTGGATTTAGGTGGAACGGTTGTGGACGTCATAGTGGAGCACCCCTTATACGGGGAGTTAACTGCCAATCTACAGATTCGTTCCCGTTATGATGTTCAGCAGTTCATAGAAAAACTCGGAGAACTGCAGGCAGAGCCTTTGCTCGTTCTTACAGACGGTTACCACTTGCATACAATAGAAGCCCCCAACAGTGAAGTGATGGGGGCCATTAAGGATGAATTACGCTCGAAGGGATTTTTGGCTGAGTGAATTATTGCAATAGCTTGATTAATGCTTTTCCAAACTCTTCAGCCGCTTCAGGACCGTTCCCTGTAATCAGCTTGCCGTCAATTTCCACGGGACTTGCTGTGTAAATTGCTCCGGTTTCGATTAAAATATCTTTACCATCGGGGTATACTGTGGCTTTTTTACCCTTTAGTACAAGTGCATTTGCCAAGATTACCGGTGCTATGCAAATAGCACCTAATACTTTGTTCTGCAAAATCATTTCTTGAGCTAGACGATGGGAGAGGGGATCTTCAAAGTATTGTTCGGACCCTCCGCCACCAATAAAAATTAAAGCATCAATGTCTTTTGGCTCTAGGTTTTCGATTAATGTATCAGGTTGAACAACCATACCGAGTTTTCCTATGGCTTGTTCAAGAGTGGTGGAAACAGTTAGGACCTTAAAGCCAGCTTCATGCAAAAGATCATGGGGAATTTGGTATTCCTCATCTCTAAACTCTTTTTCGGCTATTATTAAGGCTACGGTTTTCATTACATCGCTCCTTCCTTCGGTGTAAAGTTCTCCATTAATTAGGAAATATCCTTGTTTTTATTTTTACATATTAAGAATACTAAGTTAAGCTTTGACGAACGTCTCAAAATCAATTATGATCATGCTAATAATCACTCTAAAAATTGAGACCGTTGGGTTAAAGGAAATTGAAAGGTGGTAGGGGGATGATTGAACAGTTGTTGAATAAGAAGATAGCTGAGATTAAGCCTTCAGGTATACGAAAGTTTTTTGATATTGCCGCGGAAATGGAAGGTGTAGTCTCACTTGGAATCGGAGAGCCTGATTTTCCCAC
>JGI24707J26582_10002530_pt1 | contig 13617 bp, 10 predicted proteins | sample BioPla1DNA1_FD_26582 | JGI IMG/M metagenome (IMG submission 26582) | reverse complement strand
AATATTCCCGTAATAACTATTAATTGTCCTATTGATGGTTGTTATAATATACTTATCCCCCATGATATTTGCATTGAAAATATTTTAGAGCATTTTATACACAAGCATGGCTTTAAATATATTAATTTCATTAATGGTACACCGAGCTGGCCTGTCGGTAAAGCAAGACTTAATATTTATAAAAACACACTTAAAAGAAATGGTATACCCTTTGATGAAAACCGTGTCGAAAACGGCTATTTTTGGAGTGGACCAATACCGGAAATTATAGATAAATTTTTAGCTCAAGTACCACGCCCTCAGGCTATTATTTGTGCAAACGATGTCATGGCAGTAGCAGCTATTGAAAGATTGAATGAGAGAGGCATTTCTGTTCCCGAAGATATTTGTGTTTCCGGATATGACGGCTTAGAAATGGCAGTAAACTTTAATCCATCTCTTACAACAGGCACAGTGGATATAGAAAAATTATCAAAGAAGGCTGTGGAAATTTTAAATAAAGCCTTAAATAATGAGGCTTGCGAAATAAATTACATGATGCCCGTCAGTATTAATTATGCACAATCATGTGGCTGTAATGACATTTCCTTTAGCTTGCCCAAAATTACAAAGGTGGGGTTATATGACGAAATATCAGCCAACAATTATTTTCACATTGAAATGATTAGAATGAACGAGATGATGACAAGCTCTTCATCCATCGATGAAGCAGCTGAAAAAATCGCTGTAAACATGATTCACTNTGTAAATGAAAACTCTTGGTTTTTAATTACAGATAGCTTTATCAATGATTCTAACNGAATNTATGAGGCTTTTATCAAAGATGATTATATAAAAGAAGGTTATGGACAACAGCTAAGCGTCTTTTTGAGAATAAAGAATGGTAAAAAAATTAGTTGTAAAACTCCTTATATCCATGCGTCTGAAATTCTCCCTGATTTTCAAAAGAATCTTGATGAAGCAAGCTCAATAATTTTCCTTCCTCTTCATTTTCAAGACAAAGCAATAGGATATGTTGCTTTTAAATACAATTTCTATCATGTAAATTTCTACTCTCTATATATATGGAGCATGAATATAAGTGCAAATCTAGAAAACCTGCGTATAAAACAAGAGATTTCCCACCTAGCACACCACTATAAAGAACTTTATGTAAAGGATTCATTAACCGGACTTAATAACAGAAGAGGGTTTTATAACCTAGCTGACCCTGCATTTGCAAAAGCAAAGGAACAAAGCTTGCCTATCACAATTATATCAATAGATCTTGATGAATTAAAGCCGATTAATGATATTTACGGACATTATAATGGTGATATTGCATTAAAAGCGATTGCAAAAACAATAAAGTGCTTAAGTGATTGTAATTTTGTTGCATCTAGATTTGGTGGGGATGAATTTGTGATTTTTATATCAAATTTTGACAAGAAAAAAGCTAAAGATTTCATTTCCGNCTTTNACAATAGACTAAGAGATTTTAATAAAAAATCAAATCTATCCTATGAGATTAATGCAAGTACTGGATTTTATTCAAAAACCCCTAATTTTGACGATACTATTGATGAATTTATAAAACACGCTGATAAGCAAATGTATGCTCAAAAGGCTTTAAAAAGAAATAAAAAATATCGAAATGATAGTAGATGAAAAAATTATTAGCTATTATCTATTATAGAAGCTTGCTTTTTACACAAATTTTCTTGTTTAATATACAGAAATTTTATTAATTAATTTTCTTAAAAACTCAAAAAATATATTGACAACTACACTAAACTGGTATATAATAATTATAGAACATTTGAGTAAGTGTTCAAGTATAAGGAGATATTATGGCAGACCAAGGCAAAAATAAATACACCTGCTCAAGCTATACAGTAGATAAAAGCACTGTTGACCATGTAAAAACCGAAATGCTAAGTGAAGAGCAATTTCAGCTATTATCATTGTTTTTCAAAGCTGTTTCAGACCAAACTAGGATAAAGATTTTATACGCTTTATCAAAATCAAGCTTGTGCGTTTGCGAAATCGCTGAGCTTTTGGATATGACAGTTTCTGCTATCTCTCACCAGCTTAGAGTTCTTCGTCAAGCAAGACTTGTAAANTATGANAAAAANGGTAAAACTGTTTATTATTCATTAAATGATGACCATGTCAACACAGTCTTTGACAATGCCATTGAACATATTATGGAATAATATGTTCTAGCTTGCAGACTTTATTTTCAAATTTCATGGGAAGAGTTTTCTTACCCCTTGCTACCCCTAAAAGTCGCACAAGCGTGCAACGTATCTATGTTTCTTTAATATTTGAATACTTGCTCAACTAATAAAATATGTGAGGTTTTATATGGAAAAGTCATTTAAAATGGAAGGGCTGACCTGTGCAAATTGCGGCGAAAAAATCAGATGCAAGCTTGAATCTTCCGAGTATATTGAAAGCGCAGAGCTTAACTTCATAAAAACGGAAATGAAGCTTACTCTAAACAATAGTATTCCAGATNATGAGCTGAAAAACCACGTTCAAAGCATTACGGACTCAATTGAAAGCGGCATCACTGTAAAAGATATGGAATTAAAAAATAATAAACCTATCCAAAAATCTGAAGATGAAAAAGAAAAATTTTATGGTAAGGGCAAGGAAATTTTATTTATAATACTCAGCCTAGCCCTACTTATCGCTGGTATGCTTGTGCCTAATATTCTATGGCTTAAGCTTTTAATCTTCCTTCCAGCATATTTGCTTGTTGGATATGAAACACTGATTAGAGCTGCCAAAAACATTACAAAAGGACAAATCTTTGATGAAAATTTTCTTATGGCGATTGCCTCAATCGGTGCTTTTATTATAGGTGAATATCCGGAAGCTGTGGCTGTTATGCTCTTTTATCAGGTAGGAGAAACATTTCAGGATATTGCTGTTGATAATTCAAGGCGTTCTATCAAAAGCTTACTAGATATTCGTCCCGATTACGCTAATATAGTGCATGATCATGGTATACACAAGGTTTCACCTGAAACTGTTAAGATAAATGATATTATTGAAATAAGGGTTGGAGAACGTGTTCCTCTTGATGGAATAATTGTAGAGGGCAGTACTTCTGTTGATACCTCCACCTTAACAGGCGAAAGTATTCCAAGAGATTTAGAAAAAGGTGATTCCGTTCTCTCTGGGTTCATAAATACTAGTGGAGTAATACGTGTAAAGGTTACAAAAGAATTTGGAGAATCTACTACTGTAAAGCTGCTTGAGCTTGTCGAAAATTCAGTAGCTAAAAAGGCTAAGACAGAAAACTTTATAACAAAATTTGCAAAATATTATACACCTGTTGTTGTTCTAGCAGCTGTATTGCTTTCTATCATTCCTCCGCTTGTTACAGGAGATGACTTTAGCAAATGGATTGAAAGAGGCTTGATGTTTTTGGTAGTTTCCTGCCCATGTGCATTGGTAGTATCTGTTCCACTTAGCTATTTTGCTGGGATAGGCAAAGCTTCCCGCAAAGGCATTTTAGTCAAGGGAAGCAACTTTTTAGAGGCTCTTACATTAACGGATAAAGTAGTTTTTGATAAGACAGGAACATTGACAAAGGGAGTTTTCAGTGTGACAGACATAAAACCCGTTAATTATGAGAAAAATGAGCTTTTATCAATAACTGCTCATGCTGAAAGCCTTTCCACTCACCCTATTGCTAAATCAATTATCAGATATTATAAAGAACAAGGCGGTAGTATTAATGCCAACAGCGTTTCAGATTACAAGGAAATTGCAGGAAAAGGTATAAGCGTAAATATAGATGGCAGAAAAGTTCTCGCCGGAAAAGCTGATTTGCTAAAAGGCATTGAAGAAAATCTTCCTCAGCCTGATGAAACCTGCGTTTACATTGCAATAGACGGAGAGTACAAGGGCTATATCACTATCGCTGACACACCTAAAGAAGGTTCTAAAATTGCACTAAAACAATTGCACAATCAAGGTATTTCACAAACGGTTATGCTAACTGGTGATAATGAAAAAACAGCAGAAAAAATTGCAGCTCGTCTTGGTGTAGATAAGTACCACGCTGGGCTTATGCCTGAGGATAAGGTTTCAATTCTTGAAAAGATTAAGTCCTCTTTAACTAATGAAAAGCTTATTGCCTTTGTAGGCGATGGAATTAATGATGCTCCCGTTATCGCTAGAGCAGATGTAGGTATAGCAATGGGTGCTTTAGGCTCGGATAGTGCAATTGAGGCAGCTGATGTAGTGCTGATGAATGATGACCCACGACAAATTCCCGATGCTATCAATATAGCTAGAAAAACTAAGAGAATCGTATTGCAAAACATTATCTTTGCACTGGCTGTTAAATTCATCGTCCAAGTTACAAGTGCATTTGGCATAACAAACATGTGGTTTGCAGTATTTGCCGACGTCGGAGTAACGTTTATCGCAATTTTAAATGCAATGAGATTAATGCAAAAGGATAAATAAAAAAAGGGCTTTTGCCCTTTTTTTATTTCATTAAAATTCTTTGCTCGCAATACTCACATTCAAGCATATCACCATTTTTTGTAAAATTATGCGGCAGATATGTCTCCTTATGAGTTACACACTTTTCATTTGTGCAAATTATTTCAGGGAACTCCTTTCCGCTAAATAAAGGCACAGCACCAACAGCACCCTCAATAGCAGATAGGATAAGAGCCATCCTAATATACACTCCATTGTTTGCCTGCTTAAAATACATTGCTCTACTATCATCATCAACTTCTATTGTAATTTCATCAACACGTGGTAAAGGATGCAAAACTATCATATCTTTATCTGCGAGCTTCATTTTTTCAGCATCTAAGATATATACATTCTTTTGAGATATATATTCTTCCTCACTTGAAAATCGCTCCTTTTGTATCCTTGTCATATATAAAACATCAAGGCTTTCAATAGCCTCTTCGATTGAATAAGCTACATTAAAGCTTATACCCTTTGAGGACAAATAATTTTTTATATATAAAGGTATCTCAAGCTTCTTAGTTGAAATAAATGTAAATTCGTTGTCATTATAGCATGAAAGTGCCTTTACTAAGGAATGAACAGTCCTACCATTTTTTAAATCACCACAAAAGCCTATTTTCAGATTATCAAGCCTGCCTTTTTGAATTTTCAAAGTCAACAAATCAGTAAGTGTCTGTGTAGGATGCAAATGCCCGCCATCACCCGCATTAATAACAGGGCAATCAGCCACTAAAGCACCCACCTTAGCCGCCCCTTCCAAAGGACTTCTCATAACAAGAATATCAGAATATCCACTGACAATTTTTATAGTATCCTTTAAGTTTTCTCCCTTAGATACGGAAGAATTATCAGGATTATCAAATCCTATAATAGAGCCGCCAAGCTTTATCATAGCAGTCTGAAAGCTCATTTGCGTTCTTGTAGAAGGCTCATAAAACAAGGTCGCCATTATCTTTCCCTTACATTTTTCGGAAAAGCTAGCAGGGCTTTTCATAATATCCTGTGCCAGCTCAATCATTTGATTCCATTTTTCCTTAGGATAATCTTCAAGGTCAATAAGATGATTAAATTTTCTTTGCATTTTTGCCATCCTTTTTACTTTTGTTTTTACTTTAATATATTTTATCACTTCTTAAAGCAAAATTCAACAAAAATTAGCTATCTATAATTATTTTTTTCATTCCTTCAGTATATTCTATACTTCCATCATCAAAAATCCACAATGCCTCAGCACCTTCAAGATTTTCCACAAAAGCCTTGCCCTGCTCAAAAGGAATATTATATAGGTAAGTAGTAAGGCCATCTGCCATACCAGAATCCCTATACACTAGCGTTACTGCACGATAATATTCAGATGGAAAGAGAGTATCCTTGTCAATAATATGGTGATAATTTTTACCGTCGACAGTATAATATCTTTGATAATCGCCACTTGTTACCATAGACGTATTTGAAATAGAAAGTGTTTTAATTATCTGCGTTTTGTCTAAAGGATTATCAAGACCTATACGCCACGGAGTATTATCATTAGCACGATTTCCAATTGCTCTTACATTCCCTCCAATATTAAGCAAAATAGATTCTGTCCCCTCTTTTTCAAGTAGCTGAGCAGTTTTTTCCACTGCATAGCCTTTAGCTATTCCACCGACATCAAGACTCATTAAGCTATCCTGCAAAAATACTGTTGAATTTTCCTCATCAATAATTATTTTTGAAATGTCCGTATGCAAATTAGCCTCTTCAAGCTCCTGCTTATTTGGCAATTTTGCATCTTCAGGAAAATCCGTGCCATGCTCCCTATATTGATGCCATATTTGCAAAACAGAACCAAAAGCCACATTAAATTCTCCATTTGTTTTTTCAGTTAACTCCGTAGCAAATTTAAGCATTTCTATAATCTTTTTATCAACCTTAACAGGTGACTTTCCTGCATTGTCATTTATTGTTTTCAGATTATTTATCCCGTCATAATCATTATAAATATCAAAAAGCTGATGATAAGTCTTTAGTTCATCATATACTGTTTGAGATATTTTTTCAAATTCTTCCTTTGTTTTAGTATATCCGATAATTGTGCTGGCAGTGTCAAAAACCTCTAAAAACTGAGCATCATATCTTTTATATTCACTTTCATTATTATCACAAGAAGTTAAAAAAAACACTGTGACTAATAAAATAGCTATTACTCTTTTTATATTATCACCTCTAAATAAAGCTAAGGGGAGATTTCCCACTACAAGCCTAAGCCAGAGAAACACTCCCCTTTAATATTAACAAAAATTAAGCAGCTGCATTGCTTATAGCTTTTTCAGCTGTTGCAATAAAATCAGTGATAGAAACAGTAACGCCAGCCTTAAGCTCATCATCTGTTGCTTTTCCTTCAGAAACAGAAATACCCTTAATTTCATCAGCTGTCTTACCCTTTACATAATCAGCAAATGAATTAGCCTGCTCGTACCATTCTTTTTTAATGCCTGATTTCTCTTTCATATTGTAGTCATCGCCTAATTCCTGCTTTGTTTTAAACTCAGTCTTTAAATCAGTTGTCAATGCGCCCTTGCTATTAAAGTTTACATTTGATTGGCTTGCATCAAATACGGAGCTTGTTACCTTCTTGTCAGAATCAACAGTTACTGCTGCGTAATATGAATATGCCTGTGCCAAGCCATCAGCATCGCCTGCATCCTTAGAATCAGCAATAGAAGTAACTATTCCAAGACCAATCTTATCAGAAGCACCTGCACCTAGCTCCTTAGCATTCTGAGCTGCCTTTTTAATAGCATCTATATACCCAGAAATGCTGATAGTAACGCCAGCCTTAAGCTCATCATCAGCAGCAACGCCATCATTCAAGGAAATACCTTCAACCTCAGCGATTGTCTTACCCTTTACATAATCAGCAAGGAAATTGATTTGTTCATCCCACTCTTTTTTGATACCGGACTGCTCGCCCATTCCATAATCCTTGCCTAGCTCTTTCTTTGTATTGATTTCAGTATCAAGTGCAGTTTTGATTTTTCCTGTACTATCGAAATTTACAATTGTTTGTACTGAATCAATTTCAATATCACTTATTTTTCCATCACCATCAAGTAAAATAGCAACAGCAGTTGTATCAATCTGTGCAGCACCATCAGAATCTCCAGCAGCCTTTGATTTGCTGATAGAAGTAATTACTCCTAATCCCGTCCTAATTGTACCATTAGCACCTACACTTGNTNCNCTGCTGTTAGAATTAGAGCTTGATGAATCATCATTCGACTTACAAGCGGTCAAAGATGAAACGGCTAAAACAAGCCCCAAAGCCATTGATAATATCTTTTTCATATGTTCTCCTATACACTTTCTCTTATTTAAGAGAATCTTGGTTAATTTTTTTATTTAAACCCAGCTTATTTAAAGCAGGGAAAATAAACTTTAGTACTATTGAAGTAAGTATGCCCATAATCAATCCCGAAACTATAAGAATCGGAAGAAGATAATAAATTGTAAATGCTCTGCTGAAAATCTGTACGGCTAATAACTGTGCCGCATTATGTGATATTGCACCAAAAATGCTTAATAAAAGGTAGGATATTTTGTCTTTAAAAACCTTAGATAAAATAAGCATCACAGTAACAGAGGCTATCCCCCCGCAAAAGCTCATAACAGCCGACACCGGACTTGTAACTATTAAAACAAACAATGCCTTTAGCACAGCTATTAAATACGCCTGCTTAAATCCTATAAAAAATGCGGCATACATTACAATTATGTTTGACAGGCCTATTTTTATTCCCGGAATTGCACCTGCAAGTATCGGAAAGCTGCGTTCCACAATGGATAAAACTAAAGCCAATACAAACAGTAAAGCTGTGAAAACAAGCTCTCTTGTTTTATTAAAATTCTTATTCATTAAATCGACCTGCTTTTATTAAACAATAATATCATGATTATCCGAGTTTTGTTCCGCCTCATCAACTATTTTCAAAAACAACATATTAGGCAGGCATGCAGCACTCTGTCCTGTCATCGACAGCTTTCCTGAATTAATACAAACCTTATCAGGACAATCAGATTCTATAAAGCTTATTGCACCGTCCTCATATACTTTGAAAACAACATTTTCATGCCCATCAATTGAAAATTCATATTCCTTACCCTCATTAAGATTTATTCTTTTGATTTCATCATTTCTATAATAAATCACTGCAACTTTAGTATCGGTGTTTTTTGAGTTTACCAAATTATACATTAAAAAACCTAAAACAGCTGTGACAATAGTTACAATAATAATTATTACATCATTTTTCTTTACAATCTTCATATTTTACCTTATCAAAAGAGCAATAACAAGCATCAATATATTAGCACTGCTTATTAAAATAAAATTTTTAATTGAAATATTAAAGGTAGTTTCCTTATCCTGAACCTTCAAAAAAGCTTTCATATTTTTATAAATAATCGGTATAATCAGTAGCACACCTAATGAAACTAACGGGAAAAGACCAAAAGCTACAAGCAAAATCACTGCAACAAAAGGTAAATAGCAAAGCAAAACAAAAGCCCACAATGCTTTTTTCCCTAAATAATAGGGCAAAGTATATCTCTTTACTTGTATATCCTTTTCAAGGTCACAAATATTGTTTGTAAGCATAATATTTGCAGTTAGTGAAAAAGGAATTATAGCAAATAAAATCAGCTCAACTAAAGGAATAAGCTTTACCGACAAGGATAAATCCCAGTTAGCAAAATCAATGCTGTAACCCACCAAAGAATTTTTGGCAAGATTTATATAAAAAATTAAAAACGGAATAAAAAATCCGTAAAACAATCCTGAAAACACCTCGCCCAAAGGCTGTCTAGAAATAGGAATAGGCCCATAGGTATAAAGCACGCCAACAATAAAGCAAAGCGCACCCACAGCCAAAACAATTAAATCAGTAAGCCATGCCAGATAAAGGCCTGTAGCTGTGCTAATTGCAAATAAAACATAAATAATAATTAGGGCTGTCTTTCTGTTAAACTGCAAAACCTGTGTATTTGTTTTTGTATCAATATAATTATTTATAGCTGTTGTGGTCAAATCAAAAAAGAGCATTGATGTGAAAAACAGTGCAGTCAGCCCCCAATTTATATCCACCTGCTTGTATAATAAAAACAAAATTGTAAATAAGAATGTAAGGACGCTTGTTATTTTAGTTTTTATCTCGATATAGTTTAAAAATCTACTTATCATACTATTTCTTTCCCGTCAATCCATTATAAGCTTTGTCAAAAATAGCCTTTATCCTGTTAGCCTTCTCTTCGCTTATTCCAATTAGCGACAAATATTTTAACGCTTTGTTATAATACCTTTTAGCAATACCTTTGGTATAAAAAATTGACCCATAACGCCTAACAGAATCAATAATCGCTTTGCTATTTAACTCACCTTTTTTCCGCATTTCTGCTAATTTTTCATCATGGGATAAAGCATGAATCATTGGCATAGTTATTACACCCTGCTCGAAATCTGAATGAACGGGCTTTTTAGCCACGCCTTCATCAACTTCAAAATCAATGCAATCATCTATAAGCTGAAAAATCATACCCAAATAATTTCCCATTTTTGAATATATATGATAGTTTTTCTTATCCTCATCTGATAAAACAGCACCGGCAAAGAATGACGCTTCAAACAAAGCTGCCGTCTTCCCCTTTATTATTCGAAAATACTTTATAGGAGAAAGCATAAAATTAAAATTATTTTCATGCTGCCTCAATTCTCCAAGGCATATCTGTGTCATATAATTATTTAGCTCAATATCCCTTTGCTTAAGATTTTTACCTTGCTCAAGTGCCAAGCAAAGCAAATAATCCCCACAAATAACAGCCGTTTTTCTATCATATTCCTTATTTAAGGTGGATATTCCCCTCCTTGTGCCTGCATCATCAATAACATCGTCATGCACAAGTGTGGCAAGATGCAATAGCTCAACCCCCACAGCCGCATAGACAGCCTCTTCATTAATCCTGCCCTCACCATTTACAGCACAAGCAAGCAGGGAGGCTGCTCTTATCAGCTTTCCCTGTGCCTTTGCTAAATGACTTGTATAGGGTCTTATATGCTTTGGAGTTGATTTCAAAGCCTCAGTAAGCTTTTCTTTTGTTTTTTCAAAAGCCTGATTAAAATTATCCAAATATATTATTTCATTTGTCTTTTCATTGTTTTGTACATTATCAATCATGATAGATATATAGCTTTCTTACAAACGGTATTTTGTTCCACTGCTTTTTCAGCCAAGGCATAAAATAATAGTCAAGAGAAAGTGTCCTGCTCCCTGTAAATATTATTGCAATAGCCGCAAAAATCATCCAAATGCTTGTAAAATATAGTCCTGTTGTCGTCATAAACATTACTGAAAGTACAAGAGTTCCAACACAAGCAGGCGTTGTAAACAATCCTCCTAAAAGTGCAAGACCTATTAAAACCTCAAGCAGAACCATAACAATCTGCATGGTAATCATCAAATTATCATTTGTATAAATTGAATTTTCAAATATTTCATTCATAAAAGGAATATTTATTTTAAGAGCTAATGTATCTAGCTTCATTCCTACCCAATCCGAGCTTGTTATAAGTAAAACTCTAAACCAGCCGAATATATCCCAATTAATAATCGTTTCCAAAGCTGAGCTTGCACTACCAGTAGCACCAGCCGCTGCATCAGCAGCAGTAGCTCCTGCAACAGTAGATGCAGAGCTTATAATACCGTCATACCATTTTTGAGTTTCGCCGATAAAATTTTGTAAATAGGGTTTTTCAAACCAGCCTTGAGCAATCTTCATCACACCTTCAAACACCCAGACTGCACCCAGCCAAAGTCTTAATGGTACAACGAGGAATGATGGAGAACGATTTGAAAAATGTCCGCCCAAAAAGCTCCTTCTATTTCTTATTGTCAAAAATTCGTGCTTAATATAGCTAAAAATCTTATTCCAACCAAGAATTTGTACAAAATAAATTACATTAATAAAATGCTTTGCAAGCATAGCTAAAAACGATGGAAGACCAAATAGCTTTCCGGGTAAGCCAACATGAGCTACGCCATACCTACCGCCAATTGACACCATAACGCCATGGAATTTAGGCTTATATTCCTTTAATTCCTTTTTACCAGTAATAAGTGAATATATATTATTTGCACAAACAGCTGAGCCTTGCTCACAATTCTCTACCATTTGAGGAACTGATGCTTTTGCACCTTCAGCAATATAATATGTGTTATCACCAACTACAAAAACATTTTGGTCGGATACGCTTCTCAGATAAGCGTCCGTCTTAATCCTTCCCCTATGCTCAGACGGAAGGTTTTTAGCAGCTTCACTTGTGATATCTGCACTTTCAATTCCCGCTGCCCAAATCACAGTACCGGCAGCAGCCTTATTTTCTATATTATCCTTTTCAGTAACAATATAGTCCTTGCCGATTTCCACAACCTTGGTACCTAAAAGCTGCTTGACACCCATCTTAGCAAGTCTTTTTTCTACCTTTGCAGACAGCTTTTTAGGTAAAATAGGGACTGAACGTGTAAGTAAATCAACATTGTATAGCGAAACTTCTTCTCTGTCGATTTCAAACTGCTTGCATAAAAAGGGAACATATTCAGCAAGTTCACCAATCATTTCAACACCTGTAAAACCTGCACCAACTACATAAAAGGATAAAAGTCTACGTCTTTCGTCCACATTTGCTGTGCCGGAAGCTTTTCTAAATGAGGATAAAATACGCTCTTTTAAAACAATTGCATCATCATAGCTCCATAGCTTGTAGGAATTTTCCTCAGCCCCATCAATGCCAAAAAAAGTTGGCTTTGAGCCTGCTGCAATCACAAGATAAGTATAATCATAGCTTGAATTTTCGCCGACAACTTTCTTTTGTTCAAAGTCAATAGACTTGATAAAATCAAGCTTTACCTCGACTTTTCTGCCTGCGAAAATTTTCTTAAGACTGATGCGAATACTATCCTCACTGACCCTGCCGGCTGCTACTTCATGCAGTTCAGTAAGCATGGTATGATACGGATTTTTGTCAATAATAGTTATACTGACAGTATCATCTTTTTTAAATTTTTTTGCTAGCTTTTTCGCCGTTAATACACCGGCATAACCAGCACCAACGATAACAATGCGATTTTCCATTATTCGCTCCTCTGTTTGATACTTTTTAGACAAGATAATGATAACAAATATCAGTTTATTAGTCAAGATATTTCTTTAATATTTATGTTTTTTGTGCATTTTGTAATGAAATATATAATTTTCTGTTGAAATATATACTCTTTTTGTATATTAGTTATATTTCAAAATGTAGAATTTAACATTTGATAATTAAATAACTAACACTTAAAATTAAATTTTATATTTTATGCCAAATAGCGCTTAAAACTCCTTGACACTTTTTATTGTTATGATATAATTATATATAGTTTGATATTTATTAATCTTTTTATGTAACTTATATAATATATAAAAATGCCAATTTAAGAAAGGAAATTATGAACTACAAGCAAAAGGAAAAGCTGAGAAAATATATAGTTAGAATAGGTGCGTTAATTCTTGCTTTAATCATTATACTAGGCATTTTGCTGCCTAATTATTAAAGCAAAGATAAAATAAGGGATATATGGAGATAATTATGGAAAAAGGAAAATTTGGCATATATGGTGGCCAGTATTCTGCAGAAACACTTATGCAAACTCTCACTGAGCTTGAAGNTGTTTTTGAAGCAGCAAAAAAAGATGATTCTTTTATTAATGAATACAATAGCTATTGTAAAAACTATATTTCACGCCCCTCTATGCTTTATTATGCAGAAAAAATGACTAAGGATTTAGGCGGAGCAAAGGTTTTTTTTAAGCGTGAGGACTTAAACCATACAGGCTCACATAAGATTAATAATGCTATTGGGCAGGCACTGTTGGCTAAGCGTATGGGTAAAAAGCGTATCATCGCAGAAACAGGTGCAGGCCAGCATGGTGTTGCCACTGCTACTGTTGCGGCACTTTTTGGGCTTGAATGTGAGATATTCATGGGTAAGGAGGATATAAATAGACAGGCACTAAACGTATTTAGAATGGAACTGCTTGGTGCTAAGGTTGTTCC
>JGI24707J26582_10002528_pt1 | contig 13628 bp, 11 predicted proteins | sample BioPla1DNA1_FD_26582 | JGI IMG/M metagenome (IMG submission 26582) | reverse complement strand
TATCGTACCCTTCTTTATCCAAACTTAATATATCATAATATAGATAAGTCTCTCCATTAAAATCGAACTGCTTCCTAGCTGTATTGTGGTAACCTTTATCACTGCTTTGNATCAATTCAATCACCTCTCATTTCNTTGCATATACCGATAACTAACATTATCAATACTAACCGCCCACTTATAACTGAATATATGGCTTAATATAGATATATCATCAGCGGCGAATATTAATTACCTACTGATGATATATATTTCCCTGTTATCGACCTATTATGCCATGAATTAAATAAGCTGTCAAATAATAATCCCCTTATAATAATTCCTTAGGACCATCACCTATCTCAACTACATAAAAGTCAGCTTTATAACCAATACCTTCTTCATAGTCCCTACCAACATTTTCAATAAACGAATCTATATAATCATTCTTAACGATGTTTACAGTACAACCGCCAAAACCAGCCCCGGTCATCCTTGCACCTATAACACCTTCTTGCTTCCATGCACTTTCAGCTAAAGTATCTAATTCAATTCCAGTAACTTCATAATCATCCCGTAAAGATACATGGGAATCATTCATCAATTTACCAAATTCATCTATTTTCTGAGCCTTTAATGCTTCAACAGCCTGAACAGTTCTCTGGTTTTCATAGACTGCATGTCTAGCCCTTTTCACTAGTGTTTCATCATTAATAGCATCCTTATATTGCTCAAACTGCTCTATGGTAAGATCACCTAGGGTCTTTATATCTGCCACTTTCTGTAGTCTAGCAAGGGCCTGCTCACATTGGCTCCTTCTCTCATTATATTTAGAATCCCCCAGACCTCTTTTCTTATTACTACTAATTATAACTAACTTAGCATCACCTAATTCAATTGGTGCATACTCATATTTTAGATTACTGGTATCTAAAAAGATAGCATGATCCTTCTTGCCCATGGCTATTGCAAACTGATCCATAATGCCACAGTTAACGCCATTAAAATTATTCTCAGAATACTGGCATAGCAATGCAATCTTAGTTAAATCTATAGATAAACCAAACAGATCCTTAAGAATATATCCTGTCAATACCTCTATACTGGCTGAAGAAGATAAACCAGAACCATTGGGAATATTCCCAAAATAAACTATATCCATTCCCTTATCTACTTGGTATGAATGTTTCTCAAAGGTCCAAAGTACTCCCTTGGGATAATTAGCCCAATCATCTTTTTTATCAAAGACAAGATTGTCCAAAGAGGTTTCTATTAATCCTAAATTCTTAAAATTCATTGAATAAAAGCATAGCTTTCTATCATTACGCTTACGTACAGCTGCGTAGGTTCCGATAGTTAGAGCACATGGAAAAACATGACCCCCATTATAATCAGTGTGCTCGCCAATTAAGTTAACCCGTCCTGGCGCAAAGTATACTTTTACTCCTTCGGTATCACCAAACACCTCATTAAAATAACTTAACATTGTATCTCTCATCAAATACCCCATCCTTTTACATCATAATATTATTGAAGGTTGATATTTCTTCCATGAAATATTGTACCATGTATCCCAAAAAATAAAAAGGATATAATTCCAATGTTCTCGAAATATATTCCATGAACTGATAATAAAGTATCGAATCCCCTATAGTTCATGGTCTACAGTTTACTGTAAAAGAAATAGGAGAAGGCAGTATTTAAGCTGTTATACTATGGCTCTGATTNAAAGAGATGGTAGCCAGTATAAACCACATTTTCAGTATAATGATTGGGAGAATACTCTGCCACCAAAGTTTGGTGATAAGGGTGTTGTTGTATTTAACGTTACTGAGTTCAGTGATACCTATTTACTTGAGATAAAAAATAATGATAGCAATGATGTTGCCTATCTACTTGCAACATAAGCATATAAATAATCATATAGAATAAGGAAAGGTAAATATAAAACGGGTATACAGATAAAAGCCTCTCACACCGCTATAAGCACATCTTCCAACGGTGGATTAGAACTTAGCTGTATACCCTTATTATTTTTACAAACACTATCCACACAAATAATTTTTCATATTTTTTAATGCTGCTTTTTCCAAACGACTAACTTGTGCCTGGGATATATTAATCTCTTTTGCCACTTCCATCTGTGTCTTTCCTTCAAAGAATCGAAGCTTTATAATATTATGTTCCCTAGGTGGTAATTTCTCCATAGCCTCCTTTAAGGATATCTCTTCTATCCAATTTTCTTCCCTATTTTTCTTATCACTGACCTGATCCATAATATATAGGGCATCTCCTCCCTCTACATAAACTGGATCATAAAGGGATACTGGACTTTGTATAGCGTCTAAGGCATATACTATATCTTCCTTGCTTATTCCTATTTCTTCTGCAATTTCACTGATTGTAGGTTCCTTTTCATTTCGTTTTACCAATGCTTCCTTGGCATAGATTGCTTTATAGGCAGTATCTCTTAAAGATCTGCTAACACGAATAGCATTATTATCCCTTAGATATCTACGGATTTCACCAATAATCATTGGTACTGCATAGGTTGAGAACTTTACATTCTGAGTTATATCAAAATTATCAATGGCTTTCATTAAGCCAATACAGCCAATTTGAAAAAGATCATCTACATTTTCATTACTATTGGAAAATCTCTGAATAATACTGAGAACCAATCTTAAGTTCCCCTTAATGTAGATTTCCCGCGCTTCCTTATCCCCCTGCAATATTCTTTGAAACAATTCATCCTTTTCATTGTTTTTTAACAATGGCAACTTCGATGTATTAACGCCACAAATCTCAACTTTATAAAGAGCCATATCGAAACCTCCGAATCATATCCTTTACATAAATTAATGATTCACTATTTGGCTCCTCTTTATACGATATTTACACTAAGAATTATTTACCAGCACTTTTCCTATTCAAAACGAACCATTTCTTTTTTTAATCTTTTAATTATTTTTTTCTCAAGTCTTGATATGTAAGATTGAGATATTCCCAATAAATCAGCCACTTCCTTTTGTGTTCTTTCGTTGCCATCCTCAGAATTTAGACCGAATCTAAGGTCAACTATAATTCGTTCTCTGTCTGATAATTTAGTTAAAGCTTTTCTAAGCAGTTTACGGTCAACCTCTTCTTCGATATTGCGATATATGACATCTTCATCAGTTCCTAATATATCCGAAAGTAGTAATTCATTACCATCCCAATCAACATTTAGTGGCTCATCTATGGACACTTCTAGCTTTGTTTTATTATTCCTTCTCAGATACATTAATATTTCGTTTTCAATACATCTGGATGCATATGTAGCCAATTTTATATTTTTATTTGGATTAAAGGTATTTATCGCTTTTATTAAACCTATGGTACCTATAGATATTAAATCTTCCACCCCTACACCGGTATTATCGAATTTTTTTGCGATATATACGACAAGACGCAAATTATGTTCCACAAGAATGGATTTCATCTCTGAATCCTTTTCTGTACCTAACTGACTTATCACTTCTGCCTCTCGGACGGAATCAAGTGGTGCAGGTAATACTTCAGCTCCACCGATATAATGTATTTCACCTCTCTGGCCGAATACTATAGTTTTTATATTCGGTATTAGTCGAAATTGAAATTTATTTTGTATTGATAATTTTAAAAGCATAGATTAACCTCCTATTATGTTTACATCTTTACAAAAGTTCCTTATGCAGAATCACATGATAGTCATCCTTAGTGGATAATTTATCGTCAAAAATCGCTGCAATTATATTTTCACTTGTTATTAGGTCATCTCCCCTATAAATCACAATTCTATCAAGGCGAACTCCAGGCAATAACCCCTTTTTACCTATGGATTGATATGGAATTAATCTTAAACGGACTGCGCTTTCAGAAACCAGATCCCACTGGCCAGTAATGGATTTATCTCCATTAAGACCTTCCTTTGCCCATTCCAGTTCCTTTATTAAATCATTGGATAGCAATTGCTTTATCAGAGAAAATTCCACTATTATTACCGGCTTATTAAGAAGAGGGTCATATAGGCAATTACCAGTGTCTAACATTCCATTGGCCTGAACCTTCTTGTCACCTAATATTAAATCTATTTTATAGATATCTGGATTTCTTTTGTAATAGCCACGGATTAACCATATAATAACCAGGATTACTGGAATTATTAGTAGGATTATGATAGCCATATATTTCCATGAAATATCACTAACCTTAATACCATTATTTATCCTATATAGATGTAATCGTAAATTGGTATTATGATAAATGGAACTTATTAAACCACCAACAAAATATGTAATAATATATAGTATTACCACTTGGATAATGAGTTCTCTAATTTTCATCCTTCCAAATGCGATTTCTATCATTAAAATAGAAGATACTATATAAATTAGCATAAACCGGATAACCATATTTATGCCTGGAAAAATAGTAACTATGGTAGCCATTAGTCCCCCAATAGCTGCTGCACATAACATTCTTCCAATTTTGCTTTTCTTCCGATTTATTATCTGTAACAAATATAGAAGAATTAAATCAAATAAGAAATTTATGATAAATATAATATCCGGATAAATTTCATAATACAAAATTCACCTCCAAACAGCTTATATACATATTGAATAGTACGATATATCTTATACAAAAAGATTATACCTTGTAACCTATCCAAAATATGTCATTTCATAGTTCTTTATTCAAAGTTTTTGTTTACTTTATACTACACAGATTGGCATAAATATATTAATATATACAAAAAAGGTGCTGTCGCAATATAGATAGGAAGATATAAATATAAGCAACACACTCTGTGTATTGCTTATACTCTATGCTCTTTCAACTATATCGCGACAGCACCTTATATTATATAAAATTTTATGTATTCTTACTTATTATGGCGATTCTTCTGTAGGAATTCTGGAATTTTTATTCCATTAGCGTCCACATTGCTACTACCTAGGGATGGGGCTTTTGCAGGCTGACCTATAGGACGTCTAGTGGGATCAGTTTGAAACATAGACTGGCTGGGACGTGTTGGAGTTGGTTGACCATAATTACTACTAGGCGAATAACTTCTATTTGCATTAAAATCTATACCAAAGGATGGTTTGTTAGGTGCAGGTGTATTACGCCTTAAGAAATCCGGTGTTTGAACTCCGTCTTTACCATCATGTTGTAGCCCTGTTGCAATAACAGTAATCATTGCAGTATCAGGAGTATCTTCACTATATACCGCACCAAAGATAATTGTAGCACTCTCTCCTGCCAATTCTTGTACCAAAGTAGCCGCCTCATTGGCTTCTATCAAGCTAATATCACCAGATATATTAATAATTACATGGGATGCTCCTTGGATTGTGGTTTCTAGCAATGGACTAGTAATGGCTTGTTTAACAGCTTCTACACATTTATCATCACCAGTAGCTTGTCCTATTCCTATATGGGCTATTCCCTTATCTTTCATTACTGTCTGAACGTCTGCAAAATCCAAGTTAATTAATCCAGGTACATTTATTAAGTCAGTGATACCCTGAACACCTTGTTGTAACACCTCATCTGCTTTTCTAAGGGCATCAGGCATTGATGTTCTACGATCAACAATCTCCAATAATTTATCATTGGGAATAACAATTAACGTATCTACATGTTCCTTAAGCCTTTCAATTCCATTAAGGGCGTTGGTCATTCTTGCCTTTGCTTCAAATCTAAAAGGTTTTGTAACGATACCTACTGTCAAAATCCCCATTTCCTTAGCGATCTGAGCTATAACAGGAGCTGCTCCAGTTCCAGTTCCTCCACCCATTCCACAGGTGACAAAAACCATATCTGCTCCTTGGATTATATCAGAAAGTTGTTCCCTGCTCTCTTCGGCGGCTTTCTGCCCAATGTCAGGTTGCGCTCCAGCACCAAGACCTTTGGTAAGCTTCTCCCCTATTTGAACACATAGTGGAGCTTTACAATTCTTTAGGTGCTGCTTGTCCGTATTAACACAAACAAATTCAACACCTTGTATATTTTCCTCTATCATTCTATTAACGGCATTGTTACCTGCTCCTCCTACTCCAATAACTAGTATCTTGGCAGTTGCATCCGCCTCATTTGTTCTTATCTCAAGCAAGGTCAATTCCTCCTTTATGGTATTCATTCTATAATTCATTATATTATAATTTGGATAATAACAAAATTCTTTTTCCTATGTATTAAGTACTATCTATTAAAAACGCTACCTTATCTTATGTTGAAAATGACGAAACCACATTATAATGGGATTAGATCATTTTTGAATACAATTTATGGTGTTTCAATCCTACTATATATGATATCTTTTAATTCTCAAATAATCAAGCATAATTTAAAAAATCATGCAATAATTTGTTAACAATTTGTTTAATTTATTGATTTATTGGGTTTTGCTATAATTGTTTTTGTATCCCTGGTAAATTCTCTCATGTCAATAGTTAAGCTCATATCCTTAGTTTCCTGTAGTATTCCCTTAAGTTCAGACAAAGCTTCATCATAAGTACTTTTCTTACCAAGCAGAACCTTGATGTCGCCACATATAAATGTAATCTCATTATAACTATTAAAATTAATAGTATCGACATCAAGTTCATACTTTTCTATCAGCCTAGTTAAATCTAAAATTACATCGAATAAATCTTCCTTCTGCACTTCCAGTTTTTCATTTAAAATAATTCTATTAAAGGTTAAACCTGTAATCTGTGGAATATCCTGCAGTTTTGTTGATGCACTTTCCACCACTATTCCATCTTTATCAAAATACAAATACTCTCCTAGAAATTTAACACATCCAGTTATTTTCTTTTCGTAAACATAGATTTTGATTGAATTAGGATCAATTATCTCGAAATCTATTTTCTCGATAAAGGGAATGTTAATTTCTTTAAAATATTGGTATTTTAGATATAGGAGCAAGGTGTTGTAATCTAGTCTAGATGTTAATAACTCATCTTCAATCTGTTTTTGACTAAAACGAATTGCACCAACCACTGTGATATTCTTTAACTGTAATGCATTGGCAAAAAGCATTATCGGTATTCCTATTAGTAATAAGAAACCAATAAACTTGCGACATAATCTCCTAAGTACATTATTCGATTTTCTCTGCCTTTTTCTTGTCATGGTTTTTTACTCCTATGAAGCGATCTCAATTCTATATCGGATGTTCGCCCCCAGCTCAGAAAGATCCCTACAGATATCCTCATAACCCCTATCTATGTTGGTGGTATCTTGTATAATGGTTTTTCCTTCTGCGGCTAAGCCTGCTATTACAAGAGCCGCTCCTCCCCTTAAATCATGGGATTTAACAGTGGCACCAGTTAGTTTATCTACTCCGGTAACAATTGCTTTATTCTGACGGGTATCAAGCTCTATATTGGCCCCCATCTTCCTAAGTTCATAAACATTCTGAAATCTTGATTCAAAGATTTCCTCTAAGATTGTACTTTGGCCCTCAGCTAGACATAAAACACTTAGCATCTGTGATTGCATATCGGTGGGAAATCCCGGATATGGCTGTGTACTTAAGCCTACAATCGGCTGTAATCTACCTTGATTGCTAATCCTTACATTATCTTCTGTGATGGCTATATTACAGCCAATTCGTTTTAATTGGCGTATTACGGAATCTAGATGTCTTACGGGAGTAGCCCTTAGAACCACATCTCCATAGCTGGCAGCTACAGCTGTCATATATGTTCCTGCTACAATTCGATCCGAAGATAAAGTAAATTCCACATCATGTAATGACTGTACCCCCTCTACTTTAATGAAAGATGTTCCTCTTCCATATATTTTTGCACCAGCTTTAATTAGATAGTTACATAATTCTGTAACTTCTGGCTCTCTTGCAGCATTGAAGATTCTAGTTACACCACTACCTAATACAGCAGCCAGTATTATATTTTGGGTAGCACCAACACTGGGAAATTCTAAAAAGATATCATTACCAATTATTTGATTAGTCCTGCAATAAATAATATGGTTATCACTACCGGTAAAAGTCTCCTCTACATTCATTTTTCGAAATGCATTTAAATGATAGTCAATTGGTCTTTTACCTATGGAGCAACCACCAGGATAAGCAATAGTGGCTTCATGACACCTTCCCAATAATGAGCCTAGAAAGAGGATGGAACTGCGCATTTTTCTTACAGATTCTTCAGAAACTATAGGATCCAGAAGTGTGGTTGAATCCACATATAAGGTATCCCCTTCCCAAGAGGTTTCGCATCCTAGTTCTTCAAGAATCTTTATCATATGTAGTACATCTAAGATTTTTGGACAATTCTTTAGTACAGATATTCCTTTATTCAAAATTGTTGCTGCAATTATAGGTAATGCAGCATTCTTTGAACCTTGTATTTTAACTTCTCCCTTTAACCGCATACCGCCGATTACTTCAATACTCGACATAGCACACCTCAGACAAAATCGGAAATATACTATACTATATGAACTCCTATTTGTCCCCGTGAATTTGTATTTATTACTTATAATGTTATATTCAGCCCATATTCTACTCATTGAACAATTGTCCGAACAAGCGATCTCACTTATTTGGAATGGGCTGTATTAAACATTATATATCCCCTTTTATCTGGTTGGATATACTAAGTACAATCCCCATTTCAAACAAGAGTACCATAATAGCACTTCCTCCATAACTGATAAATGGCAGTGGTATACCGGTTGAAGGAATCGTGTTAGTAACAACTGCTATATTTATTAATACCTGNACTGCTATATGGGCCAATACCCCAGTCGCTATTAAACCGCCATATAAATCCGGCGCATTGATAGCAATGATAAAAATACGCCATATTAATAAGATAAATAAAAGTATTAAGGCAATGGCTCCAAATAAACCCAATTCCTCGCATACTACTGAGAAAATCATGTCGTTATGGGATTCTGGTATAAATCCCAGTTTTTGAATACTTTCTCCTAAGCCTTTGCCAAATACACCACCTCTTGCGATTGCATAAAGCCCTTGGAGAATTTGGTAACCCTTGTCATGGGTTTCGACATTGCGCCATACCTCTAGACGCTCCATTCGATATGGAAATAAAATAATAAACACTGCACCAATTGCTAGCAACAATATACCAGAGAATATAAAGTAAGCTTTCTTTTTACTAGCAACAAAACATATTGCTACCATTATTACACCTACTACCAAGGCAGTAGAGAAGTTTTCTATAACAATTAGAGCAAGAAGGGGCATGATAAAGACCACAACCCGTATAAAACCAGCAAACTTATCTAATCTTCTGGGTGCTAGATTTACTATATATGATGTAAACAGTATAACTGCTACCTTCGTGAGTTCGGAGGGTTGAAAGCTAAAAAATCCTAGATCAATCCATCTTTTTGCACCATTGATAACATCACCAAATATTAAAACATAGATCTGTAATCCAATACAAATAAAATAAAGTATAGTAACTGGTCTTAGCCTTATAATAGGAAGCTTTCGTATGTATATCCGATAATCCATCTTAGAGACGAACAGCATAATTAAAATACCTGCTCCTCCCAGTAATGCTTGACGTTCTAAGTAATAACTGGCATTACCAAGCATTCTCTGTGCATTATAGGAACTGGTACTATATATCATGACTAATCCAAAACATACCAGAAATAGTATGAGAAATAATAAACTATAGTCATAATAGCTATGCATTTTCCTATTTTTAGTTTCACCTGCTGTTCTAGCCATATATCAACACTCCTGATTCATAGAAACAATTCCTACAGTGACTTAATAGATATCATTTCCCTAACATATTCTTTAAACAATCTTCCCCGTTCTTCATAACTTTCAAACATATCAAAACTAGCGCAGGCCGGTGATAGCAATACGGCATCCCCTGCTTCTGCCTTTAAGGCACTAACTCTCACCGCTTCCTTTAGGCTATCCACCATAATTATATTGGTAAATCCATGGCGCTTTGCTGTTTGAGCAATCTTCTCCCTGGTATCTCCTAACAATATTAAGCATTTAATTTTATTCTGAAAGGATTCAATCCATTCATCAAACTCTATTTGCTTATCATATCCTCCACCTATCAATATGGTCGGTGACTTCATCGCTTCTACAGCTTTAATTGAAGCATCGGGATTTGTCCCCTTAGAATCATTGTAATAGGTTACCCCATTGATGGTTTCAACATATTCTATACGATGCTCCACCGCCCTAAACTCTTTAACTGCTTTACTGATACAGTCCAAGGGAACCCCCATGGCAATGGCAATACCTACGGCAGCCATTACATTTTCATAATTATGTTTGCCAAGGATCCGCAGTTCATTAATATTACAGATTTCATAAGTCTCTCCTTGGCTTGAATATATAATATCCTCACCATCCAGATATATTCCATCTCTTAATGCAGTGGAAATGCTAAAGAACATTACTTTTGTACTTAAGTCCTTAGCCACATCCTGGAGTATCTTATCATCATAATTTAGGATGCAAAGCTCATCCTGAGTCTGTTTCTTAGTTATATTCAGTTTCGCCTGAATATAGTTCTCCATGGTATGATGTCTATTTAAGTGATCCTGTGTGATATTTAATATAACACTGATGTCTGGTTTGAAATCTACAATGGTTTCCAATTGAAAACTACTAAGTTCTGCAACAATGACTGAATCTTCAGTAGTCTCTAAGGCATAGTCCGTATAAGGATTGCCTATATTCCCGACTACGAATACTTCAGCAAAGTGTGCCTTCATAATATCACCTACTAAGGAAGTGGTGGTAGTCTTACCATTGGTACCTGTTATACCTATAATTTTCCCCTGGGAAAAATGATAAGCTAATTCCACTTCTCCCCAAACAGGTATCTTTCTTGCTATGATTTTTTTGACTTCAATAATATCTGTAGGTATTCCAGGGCTTAAAACTAATAAATCAATTGTATCAATCAGTTTATCTGGCAGTTCACCTATAAGCAATTCAAACTTCTGATCTATAGCTATCTTCTCTTTTATACTATCTATAGTAACTTTTGAATTAGAATCATATAAGACCACTTTAGCGCCCTGTTTTTGAAGAAGTCTTGTAGCAGATATACCGCTCTTACCAGCTCCAAACACCAATACTTTTCTATCTTTCAGAAGCATATATTTTCCTCACTTCCATTAGTTAATACCCATCAAGGCAATCAAACATAGAATAGCTGTAACAACTGAAAAGACTGCTACAATCCTAGTTTCTGACCAGCCCATTAGTTCAAAATGATGATGAATGGGCGCCATTTTAAATAATCTCTTTCCTCCAGTTAATTTAAAATAGGCAACCTGGAGTATTACAGATATTACTTCGGCCAGATAAATAAAGGCCACCATAGGAATAAACAAAGGCATCTGCAACATATATGCTGAAGCTGCTACAAAGCCACCTAAAGCTAAGGAACCCGTATCTCCCATAAACACCTTAGCAGGATAAACATTGTATAGAAGGAAGGCTAAAAGACTTCCCGCCACTGCTCCTGTAATCGGGGATATACTACTGTTAATCCCTATGGCTACCACTGTAAAAAATGTTGCAATTAATACAGTCACGCTGGATTCCAGTCCATCTAAACCATCAGTAAAATTGGATCCGTTAACAGTTCCTAGCATAACCAAGAAAAGCATAGGAAGGAATAAATAAGATATATCCAGATATTTACCACCGGAAAAGGGAATTAACATGGTTGTAGCTACATCTGTGAAATTAATCAGATAATAGCCAAAAATAGCTGTAACCAATATTTGACCCAAAAGCTTCTGCCATGCTCTAAGTCCCAGAGAACGCTTCATTACCACTTTTATGTAATCATCCATAAATCCAATGATACCAAAACCTACAGTGGCAAAGAGAACTGCTATCATATCTGTATTGTCCTTAATATAAAATAATGAGGTAATAACAATACTGAGTACAATAACGATGCCTCCCATTGTAGGTGTACCAGTTTTCTTTAAATGGCTCTGTGGCCCTTCCTCTCTTACATACTGTCCAAATTTTAATTTCTTTAAAAACGGTATTAATAATGGACAAAGTATCACGCAAACAACAAATGATATAATGCAAGGCAATATTACTGTTAATTCAGAATTTTCCATGTTGACTCCTATCCGCCCCTGCACGGGCATATTCTTATGTGTAATTATAATATTTATTATTAACTTAGCTATTATACTTTATAACCTTATAAATAACAATATTAATTAAAGTATAAAACAATGTCACTATTTATATTTACTGTTTCTCCTGGTAGTGGGAACTGCTCTGTTACATGCTCTCCTTCTCCCAATTCATATAATTCATCAAAGTCATATGCCTTAAGCAACTCTTTTGCTTCTTTCTTAGTCATGCCAATAAAATTAGGCACCTGGAATGACCCTACCTTATATTCCTTCAGTTCATCCTCACTATATTTTTCTTCTGCACCTAGATAGGGTAGTATATTGCTAAATAACTCTGATATCACTGGAGCTGCCACTGTTCCACCATAATAGATACCCACTGGCTCATCAATCAAAACCAAGGCTATTACTTGTGGATCGTATGCTGGTGCAAATCCAATAAATGAGGAAATGTACTTATTGGCACTGCGGGGCAGCTTCTCGGAAGTGGCAGTTTTTCCTCCCACATGAAAACCTGGTATATAAGCCCTCTTGCCTGTACCATCAGATACAACCGCCTCCAGAAGCTCCTTCATAACTTCTGAGGTTTCCTTGGATACCACAGCTTGGGTTGTTTCATACTTTAGTGTCTTAACAATTCTACCATCTGGGGCTTTTATTTCAACACCTAAATGGGGTGTAACCAGATTCCCTCCATTAATTATAGCACTGGTTGCAGCCAGAAGTTGCAGTGGTGTGATCTGAAATGATTGACCAAAAGACATTGTAGCTAATTCCACTGCCTTAATATTATCCATCTTGTGCATAATAGAGTTGGCCTCCCCAGGAAGGTCAATTCCGGTTTTGCTAAATAGCCCTAGTTTCTTATAATATTCATAAGTCTTCTCTACACCTAATCTAGCCCCTAATTCCATAAAGACAGGATTACATGAGTTCTTTATGCCATCGATGAAGGATTGACTGCCATGGCCTCCTGCTTTGTGACATCGTATTATACGATCTTCTACCCTTTTATATCCTGGGCAGAAGAAACTATCAGTCAATTTAACAAGTCCCTCTTCCAAAGCAGCAGTTGCTGTTACAATCTTAAATGTAGAACCGGGCTCGTAGGTATCACTGATGTTGGCATTTCTCCACATTTGATTTAGCAATTCTGTCTGCTGATCTTGGCTAAGGGTAACCCCTTCATATTCTTTTGCTATTTCATCTATTAATGTATAAGGATCATTTAAGTTAAACTCTGGTACATTAACCATGGCATATATTTCGCCATTTTGAGGATTCATGACAATTAGTTTAACATTATTAGCTTCTTTTGCTTCCATTACCTTTAATGCAGCTTGTTCTGCATATTTTTGTATATTAACATCTAAGCTTAAATATAAGTCATTGCCTGGTTGAGGTTCTATCCGATCTTCAGCAGCATTAGGTATTTCCACACCATAAGCTGTAGTCAAGGTCAATATTGT
>JGI24707J26582_10002524_pt1 | contig 13642 bp, 16 predicted proteins | sample BioPla1DNA1_FD_26582 | JGI IMG/M metagenome (IMG submission 26582) | reverse complement strand
ACGGTTCTATAATATAAACCCTTCCGGGCCCTTCTACCACTGCCAGTTCAGCTCCCCAGATGGCAGCATCTAACGTGGCCGAGAAGTACACGTATTTCGCTCTTTTCCGTAATTCGACTGGAAACCAGGTACAATTAAATCGCCGGGCTGCAGATCAGCCTTGGTACCATGGTAAAACTCGTTTTTCTGGGTATCCACTCATCGTCCTCCTAGCAAAACTCGCTCAAAAAAATTTCGAAACCCTGCGGCCTGCGCCGATTTAGCAGCGGTTGAGCCCTTTTTCTGCTCCAAATCGAGATAATAACGGCCGCTGCTTAGCTGTACCGAAAGGGAATCTAAAGGAAATCCCGGAATCAACCGGGGATGGGGTTCAGATACAATCAGAAACTCTTCTGAGGCTATATCCTCCCCGTCATATTGGTAAATGTTCTTTTCATTGATTATCAGACAGATGGCATTACGGTATTTCGCTCTTACACTGCCGCCAAAGTGCTTGGCAAGCTGGCTGAAGTGCGCCAACAGTTCCTCATCTGTTAACTCCCTTCCGTTCACCCGTCGGATGTACACGCCGGGCTGCTCAGGGGGGGTTAAGCCTTCAATATAGAGCCCGGTATCACAAGAGAAAACGGGAGCTTTCAAGGCGGCGAAATATGCTCTAGCCTTGATAGCAGCGTTTTCCAGTGGGCTGCTGCCGCTCTCATCAATTTTCGCATTTACGCGGCCAATACTGCTTAGACCAACAATTTCAATGTCCAATCCTCCCAGCATATCCTGCATATGCTGCACTTTGCTCTCGTTTGTAGTACCATAAATGATCTTCATGCCTATCCTTCCTGGCCCAGCAAGCTTGCAGTTAAACTGCGTAGGACCGGAATCACCTCTTGCTCAAACCACGGGTTGCGTTTCAACCAGCCGTGGTTTAAGGGTGAGGGATGAACCAAAGGAAGATGTGTAGGTAAGTACTCCCGGAAGCCCATGACGGTCTCGGTCAGGGTCGTTTTCTTTCTGCTGCCTAGGTAATACTTCTGGGCATAACTTCCCACCAATAGGATGGTCTCCACGTCTGGCATTGCCGCCAAGAGACGGGGATGCCATTTCTCCGCAAAGCCCCTCCTCGGGGGTTTATCTCCCGATTTTCCTTTACCGGGGTAGTAAAAGTCCATCGGTAAATGGGCAAGAAACGGCGAGTGATAAAACACTTCCCGGCTGATGCCCAGCCACTCCCTCAACCGGTCGCCGCTGGCATCATTCCAAAACATCCTGGTTTCCTCAGCCTTACGCCCCGGCGCCTGTCCCACAATAATCAACCGGGCCTCTTGTGTTGCCTTAAAGAGGGGTGGAATCTCCCGTTCCGTATAGGCAAGGTTCCTCGGATCTGCCATAATTTCCTGCTTTATCTGCTCGAACACAGTCATCACTACCACCTCGCCTATGCTTTGTCCGATATGTGTTTCTGTGGGATGCGAACTGCCNCCTCATCAAGGCCGCGAATTTCGGTTCAATCTCAGTCACCACTTGTCCGTCAAGGCCAGTGTAGCGTTCAAAGGAACCTGGATGACATTGCCCATACAGACGTACGAAGTCCTTGTTTTCCGGTAGGAAAGGATGCCTCACCTTCCGCCTGCACATTACTCCAACATAAGGCGACCTTGTTATTCCTTTTTATCTGCTCAACCTTTACGTAATCCTTATGCGTCTGGAATAAGACTTACGATACTAAGCGATCTGCCCGTAACCCTATCCTCCGCCGCCTCAGCCAGAACCCAGGTACGGCTGCTAGCAAGGGCTTGAACTAGCTCATATTTTAGACTCTCCAAGCTCGCATCCATGCCGATCCCTCCCGAACCGTGCCCATCTCAATCTCGTTCGGATTTTCTTTCCCCTTGCTTTGCTGCGTAATACTCACTAGCCAGAAGACCGTAGATCGATACGTCAACGATACCCTGGTTATTGTAATCCGCCTGTCTTAGCGTGCCTTCATATCTCAAGCCACATTTCTCCATAACCCTACCTGAGCCAAGGTTATTAGGATCAAACCTTGCTTCAATCCGGTTGGCTTTTACTTCTTCAAACAGGAAAGTAATAACAGCCGAAAAAGCCTCGGTCATTATACCCTGGTTCCACCATTTACGCCCAAGGCAGTAACCTACATGCATGAGTTTTACCCGGTCGTCTTTATCAACTACACTAATTCCGCCGATGGGCTCATCATTTTGCCCCTTAAGGACGATGGCCCACTGGTAAAAGTCCATGTTTTGGTATTGGCCAATCCAGTGTCGCAAAACGCGCCTAGATGTATCGACAGATTGGTGCGTAGGCCACGTTAAGTACTTGGTGACTTGCTCATCGCTGGCCCAATTCCTAAACATGGCTTCGGCGTCTTCTTCAGTAAATCGCCTGAGCACCAGTCTATCGGTATCAAGAGTTACTGTGCCTTTATGCTCCACCTACTACACTCCTTTGGTACTCGCTTAGATACATATCTATCGTCTCATTACTCCAGACCTGGGCTTCGATATACCGCTCAGGACCGTACTTACCATCATCATTCCAATCTTGCGGCAGGCCGTACCTATCGATAATTTCTAAAATCTCATCGTAGGTATAAACCTGCTTACGGTACTCCTTGTCGTCATCTACCGTGGGGCTAAAGGTGGGCATAGAATCACCATAGGTAAAGGAAACGGTCCTCAGGTCAAACTCCCACACCGGGATTTTTATAGAAACACAGTTCTCGTACCAGGTGCTGAGCCATGGACTGTGTTCAACAACCAAATAATGGGGCGAGAGTCTTTTTATCAAACCGCCTTTTTTGGCAAACTCAGTCCGAACCATTCTTTCGCAATTGCGCCTGTACTCAACACACTTATCATGTCTCTTGGCCGGCTGGGAGTTCGGCCTCTTCACTCGGATGTCAGTCAACACCGATTTCGCCTCCTCTGGGGGCAAATCGGACAGATTGCGAAACGGTCCAGTTGTGGCATCGAAGTAATGATACAGATACATCCACTCACCATCCATGCTCGTTCGGCCGCTTCAGATCTTCGTATTCGCTTTTCAAAATACCGTAGTAAACAAGATCGTAATACTTGCCCCACTTCTTCACATGCTTCCTTAACACACCCTCCCGCTTCATGCCCAACTTCTCCATTACCCTGCCGGAAGCGGGATTGTGCTCCAGATGGGTGGCAAAAATCCTGCTTAAACCAAGGTTTTCAAAGCCAAATTTAACCATCATCCGTGCCGCTTCTGTACAGTAACCCCGACCCCAATAATCCCTGCCGACCCAATATCCGAGGGACGCCTTTTCATGGGAGCGGAAAATGGTGAGGGCTATGGCGCCGACCAGTAAATCCCCATCGTTCAGACAGATGGCTAGAGTGCACTTCTTATCTTCGTTAAAGCTTTTCTGCAACCCGCTGATCCACTCTTCCGCCAGGCCATCTTCATAAGGGTGGGCAATGTTCAGGGTCGTTGCCGCTATTTCCTTAGCACCCGCCAATTTCTGGACTCGCCGGGCATCGCTCAAACGAAACGGTCGCAGAACCAGTCTTTCACTTCTTAATGTGGGCAGTTCACTCATAGAACTCCCCCCGAGAGTCCATTTTCGCTTTCCGTCCCGATCAAACGTTCTTCGCAGAGCAACTTCGGTGGGGAAAATTNCTGCAAGCATAACCAAACATTGGATCATGCTGAAAACACCACCGATAGTACCAATCCGCTCAGTCCCTTCCGCCCGCACATAGATCATTACCCCAAGGGAGACAACTAGCATAATCAGTCCAGTGATGTACCATGTGCGTCCAAAGTGGCGATGGGCAAACTCCCAAGTATCCCTGTTCTTCATGGCCATGGGAGTTCTGTAACCGAACCACATATTGACCTTCTTTGGTGCCCGCTTCATGAAAAAACGGCCGAATCCAATCATCGAGAGTGGAATAAGCAGGACCATTCCAGTCATGAANAACCAAAATTCCATAACAAACCCTCCCAAGGCTGTGGGTAGACAGCTGTTACAAGGATATTCTTTCTCCCCCTGCCATATCCTTCCTGGACTTTTCCAGCGTCGCATCATCCCTTAGCTGAAAAAAACCCGCTACACTGCGCGCAATAATCCTAACCGGAAAGCCTCAGAAAAGGGCATCCAGCTCTACCCACCTCAAGATTTGAACGTAGTGCTTGGCGAGCGCGCTACCTTGGGGTGGTAGAGGNCGCAAGAGTCGAAAGTGACTGAAGAACAAGCAGGAACAACAAGAAAGCTGCCGAAAGTGATGCATACGATTCTATGGCGTAAGTACTCTACGCATACATAGAAAAGGGCAAAACAACCATGAGAAAAGTTATGGTACTTGAACACATGTCCTTNGACGGCGTTATCCAGGGACCGGGTAGCCCACAAGAGGATACCACTGGCGGCTTTGAGCTTGGCGGCTGGATTTCAGGCTATTCCGATCCGGTGCTCGGCTCTCTTCTCAGGGAGAAAATGAGCTCAGAATTCGNTCTTATGCGAGGACGAAAAACCTTTGAGATCTGGAGTTCCCATTGGCCGTAGAGGTGAACAAGGCGNTAAAGTACATTACAAGTAACACGCTGACATCAAGCCCATGGCAGCCGTCTGTTTTCTTGGGCGTGATATTTCTACAGCCGTACACTAGGCAAAGAACCAGGCCGGGCCAGACCTACATGTTTGGGCCAATCTAGTTCAGACCCTTCGCAAACATGACCTGGTTGATATGCTTTCGCTCACGATTTATCCCATCACATTGGGTCATGGCAACAGGCTCTTTTCTGTCGGTGCAATCCCCGCAGCTTTCCGCCTCGTGGAAAAGTACCGTTACTCCCAAGGGAGTTGTTACTATGCTGTATGAGNGGGACAGATGTAGTCATCCTTTCATCCAATCCCACGGACACTTAAATGATAGGAGGGCATTTTGTGATCACTGACATTGACATGAAATACCTTCGTCGCTGCGTTGAGTTGGCGCGAATCGCTTTGGACAAGGGAGACGAACCCTTTGGTTCGGTACTGGTTTCTGGCAGCGGTGAGGTTCTGTACGAAGACCACAACCATGTTGCCAGCGGCGATCATACCCAGCATCCCGAGTTCAATATTGCCCGCTGGGCCGCGGGCAATATGACACCGGCAGAGAGGGCCGCAGCCACCGTGTACACCTCAGGCGAGCACTGCCCCATGTGCGCAGCCGCCCATGGCTGGGTTGGCTTGGGCCGAATTGTCTATGCCAGCTCATCGAAGCAGCTGGTAGAATGGTTGAGTGAACTGGGNGTCGCTCCCACCCGAGTCAAAAACCTCCCGATTCACGAGGTGATCCGCGATGCGGTAATTGCCGGGCCCGTACCCGAGCTGGCCGCTGAAATACGTGAGCTGCACCGCCAGTTCCATACTCAGAAAAACTGAGCACCGCATGAAAATGCTAAGGGAAACCCGGCCCCTGCTTCGGGCTGGGTTTTCTCATTTCGTCCTTCCCACGGCAAGCAACTGCCGCAGAATAAAAGTCTCACGCTTCCCCCAAGCTGGAGGGTGGCCGAAATCTCCTGCCAGAGCCGCTTCGTTCTGGGCTAGGGCCATCTCCAAGGCTACCCATTCGGGCCGCAGACCACGTAGTTCTTCACTTTCGTCCAAATCCAGACCCATAAACTCGAGATCTACAGTAGCGAAATAGTAGTAAGAGGTCTGTTGAAATACATCGTAATTTTCTTCCCGAGCCGCGGCATATTCGACAATCCGGCCCAAGGGTTCGCCCATTTTCCTCAGGGCCAACCCGCATTCCTCCCTAATTTCTCTCCTCAATGCCTCTAGATGGTTTTCACCGTCTTCGATCCCACCACCTGGGAACTTGAAGGCCTTATCTTGGGCAGAATAAACAAGGAGGATTCTTTCCCCTTCCTGTACAATACCTCGCACCGCTTCTCGCTTCACTGCTCGTCCCAGTTTGTTAATCCCAGGAGTGCGGTAGATCTCTGTCAATAGCTTCATAGTAGAGCCTCCAATCCCTCACCGGCTTAATCTCTGCATAATACGAGGTATGAACGGAAAACCCTCCATTTTCAGGAATTACGGCGTTAGTCTGTTACGGTCCCGCGGAAACAAAGTCACCTCCCTAATGTTGGCGACCCCGAGGATCTGGGCTGTTAAACGCTCTAGTCCAATGGCCAATCCCCCATGGGGAGGCATGCCCAGTGCAAATACCTCTAGATAGGACGAGAAGTGCTCAGGAGCTAACCCTTTTTTTTCTCATATTGCCCTGCAAAAGGTCGAGTTGGTGGATGCGCTGCCCACCCGTGGTAATTTCAAGTCCCCGAAAGAGAAGGTCAAAACTGCGGGTCTGACTGTTTTCCTTCGGCATGGTGTACATAGGCCTCTTTTCCCAAGGATAGTCCGTAACGAAGACAAATTCACTCCCCTCTTGCTCAAGGAAGTATCTACTTAGGAGCCTTTCCCCTTCTGGATCCANGTCAGCGTCTTGGTCTGCTTTCCCGTACTCCCGCCCAAGCAGCTCGAGAGCATCCTGGAGTTTTATTTTGGGAATGCTGTTAACCGCCGGCAGGTTTACACCCAGGGTCGCCAGCTCATTGGGGCAATGTTCCTCAACATAGGCGAACATATAGGCCAATAGTCGATTCTCCAGTTCCATCACATCATGTTCATCTTCAATGAACCCCATTTCCAAGTCTAGGCTAACATACTCATTTAGATGGCGAGAGGTGGCGTGTTTCTCCGCCCGGTAAACGTGTCCAACCTCATAGACACGCTCATATCCTGCACCTACCAGCATCTGCTTGTAAAACTGTGGGCTTTGGGCTAGATACGCGGTTTCATCGAAGTAACACACCTCAAATAGCTCAGTACCCCCCTCCGTTCCGCTGGCCACCAGCTTGGGTGAGAACACCTGTAAAAAGCCTTCCTGATTGAGAAACGACTGAAAGCCGTGGACAAGCGCCGCTTGGATTTTAAATATGGGGCTAATCTTTGCATGCCGCAAGCTGAATACCCTATGATCTAGTATCGTCTCCAATGGCAGCTGGAGTTCTTCAGTGTTGATGTTGAAGGGCACACCCGCCACAGGGGATATCATCCTAACCCTTTCAGCCACCACTTCGTAGCCAAGCCTGGCCCTTGGTTCGGCGTTGGCGATACCTTCAACTTCTACCACGCTTTCTGTCGATACCCGTACATCCTGTAGCAGCACGGGATCAACGGCGACTTGAATAATTCCCGTTCTATCCCTCACAAGCAAAAATGTTACGCTGCTCAATTCCCTGATGCGGTAAATCCACCTCTGCAGAACTATTTTCTGACCAATCTTCCCCCGCCAATTCGCTTACTAAAACCCATTTCATTTTTCTCCTCCTTTACTAAAAAACGCCCCTAACCGAAACGGGCTAGGGGCGAAGGACGCAGTGCCACCCTAGTAAACTCTGCCTAGAAAAAAATCCCGTCCCCATGGGACGAGATTCTCGCGGTGCCACCCAATTTGAACTCTAAGCAGAGTCATCTTTTGGCCAGATAACGGTGGCAGCCGGCACATCCTTTGCATCAGATGGCAACTCCAGGGTGTCCTTCCGAAAAAAGTCCTTTGCTGAGCTTCCACCATCCCCAGCTCGCTAGGAAAGTCCCTTCTCCGTACTCTCCCCTTCATCATAATTGGTCGTTCTTGTTTTTTACTATTTAAGCAGATAAATCGGTCGCTGTCAAGGCCTACCCTATTGACAATCAGCGTGATGGCAGAATAAACAACGGTCATGTTCTGCAAAGGATCGGCCGATCTTTTGCACTAGTTGGATAAACTGGTCCCTTTCTCTATCTGTAAGGGAAGCCAACAGCTTCTCGTCCCAGTCCCGCATCAATCGGAACAGTCCGTCTTTGATCTCCTCAGCCTTATCCGTTAAATACACACGATAGGCCCGGGCATCATCCCGATCCACCCGGCGCACCACATAACCCTCTTCCTCCAGTTTGGCTATCGCCCGGGTAGTGTTGGCACCATCGATATTGAGCAAAGTAGTTAACTCCTCCTGCCTAACCCCATCGCGGTAATAGAGCTCGAGTAGGAACATTATCTGACCGCTGCCAATACCATACTCTTTCAGACCTTGGGCAGCCTCCCGCATGGATAGGCGGTGCAGGATGGAAAACCAGCGGCCCAAATACTGATCCGGACACTTTTTCAAGGGCATCCTCCCCTCTTCTCACTGTTTTTTAGTTCATCATACTGCCAAATCTACTTCAGCAGTCTGGGCACGGATTCTAGCCCGTGCGTAGAAAAAGATCGCCACCTGCCCTGCTCCCGCTACCGCCCACGTTACCGGGAAACACAGGTAAACGGTGAGCAGACTGGGATACCAACGAAACACTGTTGCCAGCCAGGCAAGGCGCAGTACCAAGTTGCCCGCCAAAGCGCAAACGGTTGGTAGAATAGCAAACCCCATGGCTCGTGTCAGACCGGGGAAAACCATCATTATGCCGCACATGAAATAGGTAGTCATGGTCACCCTGGAGCGCAGCATGCCAATACTGATCACTTCCGGGTCGGACGTGTAGATCCCTAACAGGTACGGTCCGAATACGAGTATGGCAGTGCATACGATCAAGCTGGTTGCCAGGACAAGGATAGCTGTCACTTTGGCCAGGTGGTCTATGCGGTCATATTTTTTTGCTCCCATGTTCTGGCCTGCAAAGGCCAATACAGCATTATAATACGCATTCATTATAGTACCCACAAAACCCTCCACGTTCCCTGCCGCAGTATTAGCAGCCACCACCGTGGACCCGAAGGAGTTCACGGCCGATTGAATGGCGACGTGGGATATGGAGAAAAGGGAATTCTGCAGGCCGGCAGGTATACCAATATAGGCTATCTCTTTCAGCTTGTCCCAATCGATCCTGAGCCGCCTCAAGCTGAATCTCAGCGGCCCCGTGTTTCGCAGCAAGTTGAGCATTATTAGGGTTAAGGACAGATACTGGGAGATTACAGTAGCCCAAGCGACACCGGAGACACCTGCGTTCAGGGCAATGACAAANAGCAGGTTAAGGAGCACATTGACAACACCGGCTGCAGACAAAAAGTACATGGGCCGCGTGCTGTCCCCCGTTGCCCTGAGAATGGCTGCGCCAAAGTTGTAGATCATGGTGGCCGGTACACCCAAAAAATAAATCCGCATGTAAACGGTGGAAAGATCGATTATATCCGCAGGCGTTCCCATCAGATTGAGGAGCGGTCGGCAGAACACAACGCCGATCACAGCTACCAAGAAACCACCTATCACACTGATGGTAATGGAAGTGTGGACCCCCTGACGAATGTCCTCAACCGCTTTTGCACCGTAGTCCCGTGCCACAACCACACTTGTACCGACAGAAAGACCAATAAACAGGTTGATAATTAGGTTGATCAAGGGCCCAGTGGCACCCACCGCCGCTAAGGCCTGGCTTCCCGCAAACCGTCCAACAACGACCATATCTGCGGCATTAAAGAGGAGCTGCAGAATGTTCATGGCCATGATGGGCAGTGCAAAGGCTAACAGCTGGCTGAGCAGCGGTCCAGAAGTCATATCCGATTGACGTTTCCTTACTGTCATTTACGCTAACGCATCCTTTTGCTGTAGATATTATTCTTCTAATTTCAGGACTCCAATCCCCCTGCCCCCATTTACCAAGGCCACAGCCCCCACAGCTTTTCCCATAAAGAGCAGTTCTGCCTTTGGTAATGTTCCAACCGAGCAAACAAATAGGGCGCATAATCCCTAAAGGTAGGATACTGCTCCCTATTGGAGCGGTAATACTCCAACTGCTCTACTACGAACTGGGTAAGATAGAACCCTCGCGCTTCGTTATACTGAAGGGTCGCCTTGGCTTCCGCAACACCGTATAAATCCTTGGCCGCTAAAACCTCTGCCGCCCGCAAAACCTGCTCATTCAGAAAAGAACCTATGTCACCATACGCTTGACTGCGCATCTCTTCCCGCACCCGATACAGAAGCGGTTTCAGCTTTCTTACCCTATGGGGATGGGCCTCCAGACTGGGGTTAACAAAGGAGTGGCCCAGCTCGTGAATTGTCAGCTGTTCCAAACTTCGCCCTGTCTGAAATTGGGGCATTGTCGCGCTGATCCCCCATTCCCTTGTGATCTGGTAGGCGATCATCTCACCCTCTGCAGTTGTTACGGTTGCGCCATAACCACCCCCGGGAAACATAGCTGGGGCAAGAATCAGGTGAAATTCGGAACCCTGCCAGCCAAAGAACTCTTCTAACCATACCCGAACTGCCTGGGGGTTAAAATCAATGCTGCATTCCGCAACAATGTCAGCTAAATAGGGCTGCCAGGCAGTATAGAAATCCAAAAATCTAGACTCCGCCGCCAGATCCTTTAGGGCAAGGCGAAACTCCTCCAAACGATCTCGATTTCCGGCCCGCTTGATGAGGTATGCACTATACTCGTGGGCCAGTTCCAACTCCGGTAGGGGACCTAAATGCACAATGAAGGCAGGCGGAGCATCGTAGGTAAAGCCCCGATCGGTGAGCCCTTGGGCCAGCTTAACTGCCTGGTGGTCCCGATAGGGGGTAAAAAACTCGTACAGCGCACGGTAATATTCGTTACCACTGCCTTCAGGACCCCGCCGCTCAATCCACGTCGTCTGAGACAGTACACCTGCCAAAAGCTCCATCTCCGGTGAGATTGTTAAGACCAAGTCTCGAGCCGAGCCTACTGTGCTTAGGAGGAGAAGTAAACACACGAACAAGACGATCATCTTTACTCGCATCCACATACACCCTATCCTTGTCCCACAAATTTACTGCCTTATCACGGCTATCATACAATACCTGTCCACNGATAGCAATAGAGTTGGGCTAAGCCCAGGCAGTTACTGCCGAAGGAGCCCGCCTAAAATCCCTCCAAGCAGCCCCAAAAAGGCCATGCGTAGAAGCCTCTTCCACCACAGCACGGTTGCAAACAGTCCTTGATTTCCCCCTAACCATGTGAGNAGCAAGAATGCAGCCGTTCCCACGCATAATCCATGGAACCAAGCCCTGCGCTGACAGCGATTACCGGCCCACACAGAGCCAATCACCACGGCTAGATGGACCAGCACACTGAACAGCCGGGGACTACCCTGCCACGAGGCAAAATAGACTAAGAGAGCTAAGATGAGAGATAGGAGCATCAAGAGCACTACCACCAGAAAAACGCCCTGCAGTAGCGCCATTGGATGCAGATTCCCTGTACGCCTGTCCTCCGGTATCAATTTCTTGCCCACCAAATACCACCCCGTTACAACCTATGATGGACAAAAAAAAATATGCAACCCNTTCCGGGGTTGCATATAGCCCAAAGGCTTTATTCATCATCCTTTTTCTTTGCTGCAGCGATGACCTGCTCTGCAATCTGGGCAGGTACCTCTTCGTAGTGACTGAACTCGGAAGTGAACGAGCCACGTCCCTGGGTCATTGAGCGCAAATCAATGGCGTACTTGAACATTTCNGCCATGGGCACTTGTGCCTTAATAACCTGGTACTTGCCGCGGGGCTCCATACCCAAGATCCTACCGCGTTTCTTGTTCATGTCACCCATAATATCGCCCGTGAATGCCTCGGGGACTACAATCTCCACATTCATAATAGGCTCGAGCAGAACGGGGTTGGCTTCGAGGAAACCTTTGCGGAAAGCCATACCTGCCGCAATCTTAAAGGCCATCTCAGACGAGTCCACCGCATGGTAAGAACCATCATAGAGCGAAACTCGAACGTTGTCCACCGGGAATCCTGCCAGCGGGCCATCATCGAGAATCTCCCGCAGGCCCTTCTCAACTGCCGGGATATACTGCCTGGGCACCGCGCCGCCAAAGATATCATCAACGAACTCCAAGCGATCATCGAGTTCCGGATCGGCAGGAGAAATCTCCAACATAACATGACCGTACTGGCCGCGTCCACCGGACTGTTTCCGGTGTTTGCCTTCTGCCTTGGCACGACCACGAATTGTCTCTCTGTAAGGAACAATTGGGTCGGTGAGTTCAACCTCTACACCGAACTTCTTGGACAGCTGACTCATTATCACTTCTAAGTGAAGGTCACCCATACCGCTGACNAGGTTTTGGCCTGTTTCAAAACTCTTTTCAACCACAAAGGTGGGATCCTCTTCCGCTAGGCGAGACAGACCAGAGCCGATTTTATCCTCGTCGCCTTTTGTCTTAGGCTCGATTGCTAGAGTCATAGTCGGTTTGGGGAAGGCAATGGGCTCGATAGCAACCTTACGATCCTTAGAAGATAAGGTGTCGTTGGTTGTGGTGTCCTGCAACTTTGCAACTGCGCCCAAGTCGCCAGCACCGAGTTCGCTTACCGCGATATGATCCTTACCCTTAATGACAAACAGCTGACCGATGCGCTCATCACGCTGGGTGCGGACATTATAGACGCTACTGTCAGACCGGAATGTACCTGAGAAGACCCTAAAGAGGGTGAGTTTTCCAACATAGGGGTCTGCCATAGTCTTATAGACAAGTGCGGAGAGCTGACCGTCATCGGTGGATATGGTTACTTCATTGCCTTCTTCGTCTCTTCCAACAATTGTACGCTCTGCCGGGGATGGCATGCATTGGACAAGATGATCCAACAACAGCGGAACACCGATGGTATCGGATGCACTGCCGCACAGTACAGGCACCATTTCACCTGTTTGGGTACCAAGCTTTACAGCCTGCTCAATCTCCTTATCCGTTAATTCCTCTCCTTCGAGGAATTTCAGCATGAGCTCGTCGTCTGCCACGGCCGCCGCCTCGACCATTTCTTCCCTAGCCTGTTCAACTTCATCCATCATGTCAGCTGGGATTTCCCCTTCTTTAAGCTGATCCCCATCCTTAATGAACGCCTTCATTTTGACTAGGTCTACGATGCCGGAAAAGGCTTCGCCGTTGCCGATGGGGAGTTGTACTGGAACGATCTTGGGACCGAAGTGATCACGCAGTTCGTCGATTACTTTACTGAAGTTGGCATTCTCCCGCTCCATTTTATTTATGAAAATCGTGCGGGGCAGATTGGCCTCTTCCAACTGATCCCAAGCCTTCTCTGTACCCACTTCGACACCACTCGAAGCGCAGACGACCAGTAGCGCGGAGTCTGCTACCGTTACTGCAGCGATAACATCGCCCACAAAGTCGAAGTAACCGGGTGTATCGAGGATGTTGATTTTATTGTCTTTCCACTCTACTGGAGCAAGCGAGGTATTAATGGTGATCCCCCGACGGGTTTCTTCCGGATCAAAGTCCATGATGGAAGTACCATCATCCACCCTTCCCAGGCGGTTTATACCTTTTGCTACAAAGAGCATGGCTTCGGCCAGTGAAGTCTTACCCGCACCGCCATGCCCTAAAAGAGCTACATTTCGTAAAAACTCTGTGCCGTATTTTTTCACTCATTCTCCTCCTCTTGATCAACCTCTTCATTTGTAGCGTTTATATTTTTAAAATACCAAACTAAACTTCAACAAGCGACCGCCGTTTCCTGCCTCTAGGCCAGAAAACATGCCTAGTGTACCCACCAGCTCCAATTTCTGTCTATCGTCAGCTTACGGCGGGCAGAATCCACGCTGAACGCCCAGCCAAAAAGAGGAAAAAACTCAGACCCGCCA
>JGI24707J26582_10002518_pt1 | contig 13652 bp, 11 predicted proteins | sample BioPla1DNA1_FD_26582 | JGI IMG/M metagenome (IMG submission 26582) | reverse complement strand
CTCCTTAGCTCAGCGGTAGAGCATTCGGCTGTTAACCGAAGGGTCGCTGGTTCGAATCCAGCAGGGGGAGCCATAAAAGGACGACAAAACGGATACAATCCTGAGTCGTCTTTTTTTTGCCTTGAAACGCTGATAGAATAAACCTTTTAGCAAATCGCTAAATAAACGAAAGGGTGCAAATCGGCCCGATTTTCTGATTATTGACCTATTTTCTGCATCCTTTTATTCGCAAGTGAAACCGACCACACGAAAGTCGGAGTTTCGTATCGCTTGTTTACTTTCGTGTAGCTAGTATGGCTTTCGTATAGAAAGTCCACTCGAAATAAAAGGTTTCATGTGGCTGGTATGAGTTTTGCGATGTATGGTTCACCTTCTCGTGGCAGGTATAAATAATTTGTGGCTGGTATAAAGATGAAATACTAATTTGTTTAGTGAGTTTGAATTACTATATAAGCTCCAAATTAGCAATTGCAATGAACAATTGCGAGGATGTAAACTTCTATATGTGGAATGCAATGCTCAAGGTAAGTATTCTATTTTCAGGAGGTAGATGGTTATGACAAGTATTGGCGATTCTATAAAAAGTTTAAGGATACAAAACGACATGTCACAGGAAAGATTAGCGGAGGTATTGAATATTTCCAGACAAGCGATTTCGAATTGGGAGAATGGAAAGACTCAGCCTGATGCAGGAACCTTGCTTAAACTGGCATCGATATTTAATGTGTCTGTGGATGATATTTTACATCATAAACTCGATGGAAAAAAGCCTGGAAAGAGCTATTCTTGGATCATAGCTGTGTTATCGCTAGTAATATCTGGTCTTCATTTTATTTTGGCCATGAGAAATTTTATAAGTCCTGTAGCTGTTATGATTTCTCCCGGCTTAAGCTCAATAGTTGCTCTGATTATGTATTTTGCTTTCGAAAATAGCATTAAGAATCGGGACTTCAGCATGATAGCGGGCTATAAAAAAGAATTTGAAAAAAATATTTCTCGATATGAGAGAAGACTTCGTGTTAGCAGTACAATCGTTAGTAGCATGGCTTTGTTGCTCAATATCCTGTATTTTTTGGTGTATAAGACCGAAGAAAGTAAGCATATGTTGATCAGCACAATCTTTTTTCTAGTATTCATTATTAGTCTTGGAAGTTCTCTTTTTATCGTAGACGTAAAATTTAAGCAAAAATCACAGTAAATAATGGTTGCTAGATGGGTGAGCTTGCTTATTAGTCCAGTGTGACTTTTATTGTTTCACCGTTTCGCAGATGGAAGATGAGGGAGTTCTTATTACGCTTGGTAACGCTGACGTGGTCAATCAGGCTACACCACAGGTCTTCTCTAAATTTAATGTCTGTGATTTCTTCAAGCCTGTCGGCAAACTGCACGGCATTAAAGCACCTCTTATCCTTGTCAGCGATTCTTTCTTTTAACTCTAACAAGACCTGGTTTTTCTTCTCGTATGCTGCAAGGGCATTCTCGTAGGATTCATTTTTGCCAAGCTCAGTCTTGCCGATGACCCTGAGCTGCTGTCCAAGTTCCATGTAATCTTGATCCAGCTCTATTTCAAGTTGTCGGGCTTTTTCTTTATCTTTACTTGTGTCGAGAACCTTGATCAGAGTCTCCCGGCAAAGGCTGACGATATTTTCCTTATTTATGACTAGTTCTTTAGCCATCTTTTCAAAGGCAGCGATGATCTCTTCCTTGGTAAAGTGGGGAGTGGAGCAAGGTTCTTCACCTGCATACTTTTTGCCGCACTGCCAGATGTAGCGGCGGTATTTCGTGGTCGAGTGCCAGACCTTTCTGGTATAGGGTTCTCCGCAGCAACCACAGATGATCCGTCCGGAAAAGAAATTCTTAGAAGAGCCATTAACCTTCATTTTCTCTCGGCGTTCCATTTCGTGCTGTGCCATTTCAAAGACCTCATCACTAACGATGCCTTCATGGCTATTTTCAACATAGTACTGAGGAACCTCTCCTTCGTTCACTTTCTGCTTCTTGGTTAGAAAGTCCACTGTGAAGCGTTTCTGTAAAAGAGCGTCACCCTTATATTTTTCATTTTGCAAAATGCTCTTGATGGTTGTGATACTCCATTTGTCTTTACCCCTGGGCGATTTGATGCCGTCCGCTTCCAGCCCTTTAGCTATTCCGTTAAAGGTCATTCCGAGCAGGAACTCACGATAGATACGGCGGACGATTTTCGCTTCCTCCGGCACGATTTCCGGGCGTCCATCCTTGCCTTTCTTGTAGCCAAGAAAGCTCCGATACGGCATCGAAACCTTACCGTCAGCAAAGCGTTTTCTTTGACCCCAAGTGACGTTTTCTGAGAGAGACCTGCTTTCTTCCTGGGCGAGCGAACTCATGATGGTGATGAGGAGTTCTCCCTTGGAATCCATCGTGTAGATATTTTCCTTCTCAAAGAAAACCTCAACACCCTTATCTTTTAACTTACGGACATGGGTTAAGGTGTCGACCGTATTCCTGGCAAAGCGTGAGACCGATTTAGTCAGGATCAAATCAATCTTCCCGGCCAATGCATCAGCGATCATTTCCTGAAAACCTTCACGCTTTTTGGTCATCAGACCGGAGATACCTTCATCGGTATAGACCTTCACAAACTCCCATTCGGGATTGCTTCGGATATGCTTGGTGTAATAATCAATTTGGGCTTCATAACTGTTCAGCTGCTCGTCCATATCCGTTGAAACTCGGGCATAGGCGGCAACCTTTCGCTTCTTATTCTTACTCTTCGCTAAAAAGCCGTCCTGGGCTCTTTTCTTCGCAGGTATGACTCTAACTTTCGTTTCCATATCGCTCCTTTGTCTTTCTTCCTGCAGCTGCCCTCATCTCCTTCGTCCAGGATTCTGACCTGGACCGGTCTTTCCAGTAGACTTCCTCTTTATGCCCATCTAAAAAATGGAATACGAGGTGATTCCCATTATTGGCGGTAATAAAATCTACCTGATCCAAGAAAGCCTTCTTATTAAACTCAGGGATTCTCAGTATTTCAGCAGCTACCGTCTCTAATGTTTTTTCAGGTATCTGCTTGGAGGGGCAGGCTGATGCTCCTGATTGCCTGTAGGTAGCACATTGCCACTTGTGGTTTCCTCGATCGTATCTTCGATTGAGATTTGCGCCGCAAAGACCACAGCGAACCTTACCTGAAAAAGGATGCTTCGTATTGGGCTTCTTTTTATAAGTGCGGGCTTTTTTGACTCTCTGTACTGTCTCGAATAGCTCCATCGATATGATAGCCTCATGGCTGTTTTCAATAAAATACTGTGGCAATTCGCCTCGGTTTTTGACTTGCTTTTTATCTAGATGGTTTGGTACATAGAGCTTCTGCAAAAGGGTGTTACCTGTATAAAAGACGTTGGAAGTAATCTGGTTTAGTGTGTTGACCTTCCATTCACATCCCTTCAAGGTTCTGATACATCTATTATTTAGGTCCCTTGCAATCGCAGAAGGCAGCTCACCTGATTCATATCGCTCGAAGATTTCTTTTACCACCTTCGCTTCTTCGGGAACAATCGTGACCACCCCCAGTTCTACTAAATAGCCGTAGGTTCTTCGAACTTGTATTAATGACCCTTTTGCATAGCCCTTGCGGATGGACCACTTCATGTTGTCTGAGGCAGATCGTGATTCCTCCTGGGCGAAAGAAGCTAGGAGAGTCAGCAGAAGTTCACCCTCTGCGTTCAGTGTGTTGATTTGCTCTCGCTCGAAATAAACGGCAATTCCTGCCTCTTTGAGGTCTCTCACAATGTTTAAGAGGTCGACCGTATTTCTTGCAAAGCGAGATATCGACTTTGTAATGATGAGGTCAATCTTGCCTTCATTACAAGCAATCAAAAGTTCTTCTAATCCCTCACGCTTACTCTTTGTTCCGGTCACGCCATCATCAATAAAAACACCGGCAAATTCCCAGTCGGGGCGAGAGAGGATTTGCTTTTTGTAATAATCAATCTGGGCACCGAGGGAATGAAGCTGGGCGTCACTTGCGGTTGAGACCCTGGCATAAGCTGCGACTTTTTTCCTGATAATCGTCTCAGGTCTTCTGCTTGGAATCTTTGTGATTTTCATTCAAAACCCCCTTTCCGTGTCACATGTTTGCTTTATATAACTTATATAGCAAGGCCAGAGATTGGAGGATTCAGGCGCTCTTTTATGTGCATTAAGGAGGCTTCGAGTTCTTCCTCCGTGAGCAAACTTTTTTCAAATAAGCCCCTCAAAATCTCTCTCGCCAGTTGATAATCAGATTCTCTTTTCCACAGTTCAGCTGTCATCTGGAATCACCGAACCGGTCTTTGATGTAGCAGGGATGGGAGCAATATTTTCTCGACCTACGTGCCTTGAAAACTTGACCACATGCAGGACAGAGGTGGTCTGTCTGATATCGCTTAGGGTGGGCGTTCCAATAAGCCTGACGGCACTTATCCGAACAAAATCTTCTAGGACGGCCGTTCTCGTAGCCGGGAAGCCTTGCCCCACATTGGAGACAAGCTTCCTCATTTGTTTTGTTCAGATCGATTTTTTGCCGACGACAGAAAGATTTAACCGTGTTGACGTTAAGCCCAAGGTCTTTAGCGATGCTTGCTATCGAGTCACCCTTTTTGCGCCTTGTTATGATGATGTTTTGTTCACGTTCAGTCATAGTTACCCGCCTTTCAAAAGTTCTCACTTTCTAGGCAGGAGATGATGGAGTTTTGAACGGGTAAACAAAATAGATACAAAGCTAGTCAATTTGATTATGATTAATCGCTTAATTCAGGTATAATAGAAAGAAAATTCAAGGAGGCTCGCCATGCAGGTACGTTGTAGACTCTCGACGCTTATGGGACGAGAGAAATATCAGATTCAAGATGTGCATGAAAAGACCGGCCTGTCCCGGATGACAATTTCTAAGCTCTATAACGAAAAGTCGACTAGAATTGATTTCGATACGATTTTGAAGCTCTGCCAACTCTTCAACTGTGAAGTGGGCGAGCTTTTGTATTTAGATGAAGAAAAATGAGAGGGCTACACTTTAGAGGTATTCTCATAGTGTAATGTGGTAAAGGTAAAGAAGATGAGAGCAAGTATTTCAGACAAATCAAATTTTATTTGGAAAATAGCGGATATTCTAAGAGGAGACTACAAGCAGCATGAATATGCGGATGTAATACTTCCTTTCACAGTACTTAAGCGCTTAGATAGTGTCCTTATCGATACACATGATGAAGTAATAAGACTAAATAAAACTTTGACCTATAAAAATAAAGCTCCATTCTTATGCAAGGCTAGTGGATATAAATTTTATAACACGAGTGAATTTACATTCGATAAATTAAAGGATGATTCGAATAATCTAGCTGCAAACTTGGTGGATTACATCAAGGGGTTCTCGGAGAATGCGAGGGAAATACTTGAGGCCTTTAATCTTTATAACCAGATAGAAAGACTTGAGAAAGCAGGGCTATTGTTTCTTATCGTTAGTAAATTTACTGACGAGATAGACCTTCATCCAGAACGGGTAAGTAATACGGAGATGGGCTACATTTTTGAAGAATTAATTCGTCGATTCTCAGAAATGTCCAATGAGACAGCAGGTGAACATTTTACACCTCGAGAAGTTATTAGGTTGATGGTGGCTGTCCTATTCGATCCTGACATGGATAAGATTTCAGATCCGGGATTTATGGCAAAATTATACGATCCGGCAGCGGGTACGGGTGGGATGCTATCCGCAGGGATTTCTTATGCTGAAGAGCTTAATGGGAGAGCTATTATTGAAGTTTATGGCCAGGAACTTAATCAAAATACTTACGCTATTTGCAAGTCTGACACTCTCATTAAGGGCAAAGGCTATGAAAACATTCATTACGGAAATAGCTTTACAGAAGATGGACTTAAATATGAAAAGTTTGACTATATGCTTTGTAATCCTCCCTTTGGCGTAGAGTGGAAAAAGTACCAAAATCCAATAAAAGACGAGGCAGAGAATCAAGGCTATGACGGGAGATTCGGTGCTGGTCTTCCGAGAATATCTGATGGTTCATTTCTTTTCCTTCAACATATGATTAGTAAGATGAAAGACCCAAAAGATGGTGGTAGCCGGATAGGGATTGTTTTTAATGGGTCTCCACTCTTTACCGGTGATGCGGGCTCGGGAGAAAGTGAGATTAGAAAATGGATTATAGAAAATGGCTGGTTAGAGGTTATTATCGCTCTGCCTGACCAGCTGTTTTACAACACAGGTATTCTTACCTATGTATGGATTTTGACCAATCGAAAGAGCAAATTGAGGGAAGGAAAAATTCAGCTTATCGATGGGACGAGCTTCTATGAAAGAATGAGGAAACCACTAGGAGATAAGAGGAAGCAGCTATCTGAAAATGATATTGATAGAATCGTAAATCTATATGGAAGCTTTGTTGAAAATGAGTATTCGAAAATTTTTGATGAAGAAGACTTTGCCTATTACAAAGTAACAGTAGAAAGACCTCTACGGCTTAATCTTAATACTAGCAAAGAGAGAATAGATAGATTAACGCAAGAAACAGCCTTCAATAATCTAGTGAAATCTAGAAAGAAAGATGAAGAGGCCAAGAGAAAAGATATAGAAGAAGGAGAAAAACTTCAATCAGACATTATCCGTATTTTAGAAAATATGGACGACACAGTCCTCTATAAAGATAGAAGGGAATTTCAAAAAGCATTAAATAAGAGCTTTAAGAATGAAGGACTTAGCCTTAGGGCACCTATTAAGAAAGCCATACTTAATGCTCTGTCGAAAAAGGATGAAACAGCAGAGATATGTCGGGATAATAAAGGAAATCCAGAGCCTGATGCGGAACTTAGAGATACGGAACAGATCCCTTTCAAAGAAGATATTCAAGCCTACTTTGAGAGTGAAGTATTGCCCTTTGCTCCTGATGCCTGGATTGACAAAGACAAGACCAAAATCGGTTATGAAATTCCCTTTACCAGATACTTTTACAAGTATGAGGAGTTAGGGAGCGCTAATAAAACATTAGAAGAAATCAAGGAACTAGGTCTCTCAATCCAACAGGCCATCGCAGACCTTTTTGAAGAGGTGTAGCTATGAAATATGAAAAGTATAAAGATAGCGGTATTAAATGGATTGGGGAAATCCCTGAGCGTTGGGAAGTAATAAAGTTTAAATACTTTGCAGACTTATTTATCGGCAATAGCATCCCAGATGAAGACAAGAAAAACTTTGAACTTGTTGAAGAGGGCATACCTTATATAGCGACTAAAGATGTTAAGGCGGATTATTCTGTAGATTATGAAAATGGTATGTATATACCTGCTAACTCGAGTAATTTTAAAATAGCAACTGAAAGAAGTGCTCTAATGTGCATCGAAGGGGGGAGCGCAGGAATAAAAAAATGTTTTTTAGAAAGAAATGTTTGCTTTGGAAATAAGTTATGTTGTTTTAGGCCAACTGCTAAATATGTAAATGCACGGTATATGTACTATTTTATTATGTCTCCTACATATGAAAGGTATTTTCACCTAAATCTAAGTGGATTAATTGGAGGTGTTAGCATTCAAAACTTAAAAAATTTTGAATCGATAATACCTCCAATAAATGAACAAGAAATAATCGCTTCCTATCTTGATGACAAGACATCAAAAATTGATGCAATCATAAAATCTTTAGAAGAGCAACGGGACAAGCTTGAACAATATAAAAGGGAACTGATATCAGAAACAGTGACAAAAGGGCTAGATAAGAATGTTCCTATGAAGAATAGCGGAACGGATTGGATTGGTCAGATTCCTGAGCACTGGAAAATCTATCCTTTGTTTTATCTTTTTGAACAAAATAAAGATAAAAACAATGGAATGAAAAACTCTAATCTTTTAAGCCTAAGTTATGGAAGTATTGTAAGGAAGGACATAGATACCACATTTGGGCTCTTGCCAGCAAGTTTTGAAGGATATCAAGTTGTTGATAACGGTTATATTATCCTCAGATTAACCGACTTGCAAAATGATAAAAGAAGTTTGCGAACCGGTTTAGTTAGAGAAAAAGGGATAATTACATCCGCCTATGTTGGGCTGAAGAAATCATTAAAGGACTTAAATAGTGAATACTTACACTACGTCTTGCACACCTATGATTTGAAGAAAGTCTTCTATAGCATGGGCAGTGGATTGAGGCAGAGTTTGAATTTTTCAGATATCAAAAGAGTTCCGTTATTATTTCCACCTTTAGAAGAACAGTTGGAAATTGTTGGATATTTGAATCGGCAGCAAGTGAAGATTGATTCAATAATGAGGAAAATTGACCTCCAGATTGAGGAGTTGAGAGAATATCGGAAGATCATTATCCATGAAGTCGTAACAGGCAAAAGAAAAGTAGTTGGAGGTGCAGAGTAATGGATACAACCGAAAGAAGGTTTGAGGGAGAAATAGAATTTGCTCTTCTAACTAGCGATTATGTAAAGGGAGATCCTAAAAACTATAATAAAGAATTAGCGATGGACACAAGTGCGGTTCTTAGCTTTATTCAAGACACCCAGCCTAACGAGTGGGATCTCCTCACAAAAAGACATGGTGCATTAGTTGAGCAGAATTTTTTTAAAAGGTTGGATCAGGAGCTGAGAAGACGTGGCATGCTTGATGTTTTGAGGCATGGAATTGACGATACCGGTGTGTCCTTTAAACTCTCATATTTTAAACCGGGCTCTACCATGAATAAGACAGCTACCGAACTCTACGAAAAAAATCAATTAATGATTACAAGGCAGGTTCGCTACAGTCTCGAGAATAGCAACAGTGTTGATACGGTCATATTCTTAAATGGATTACCTATTATAACCATTGAACTTAAAAATCATTTGACCGGGCAAACTGTTGAAGATGCCATTAGGCAATATAAAAAGGACAGAAATCCAAGAGAGAAACTTTTTGCTTTTAAGGAAAGAGCTTTAGTCCATTTTGCTGTGGATACTGATGAAATTTATATGACCACAGAGCTGAAAAAACAAGATACTTTTTTCTTGCCGTTTAACCGAGGATACAACGATGGTGCCGGCAATCCACCCGTTGAAGGAGACTATAAGACTTCGTATTTATGGAATAAAATCTTGCAAAAGGATAGCCTTATCGACATCATACAAAGGTTTATTCAAATAAAGAAAAATGAAAAGACAGGGAAAGATAGTTTGATCTTCCCTAGATTTCATCAATTGAAAGTTGTAAGACGCTTGGTAAAGGATGTATATGAGAATGGTTCCGGAAAGAATTATTTGATTCAACATTCTGCAGGAAGTGGAAAATCAAACTCTATTGCTTGGTTGGCTCATCACTTATCAAACTTGCACGATAAGGATAATAAACCGATTTTTAATAGCATCATTGTTATTACGGATAGAAGAGTTTTAGATAAACAACTTCAAAGAGATATTTATAATATGGAGCACAAACAAGGAGTTGTTACTAGGGTTGATAAAAATGCAAAGCAACTGACAGAAGCTTTAGAAAAAGGTGACAAGATTATCATTTGCACCCTGCAAAAATTTCCTTTTGTCGACGTATCAAAAGTCTCAACAGAAGATAGGCGATTTGCCGTTATTGTTGATGAGGCCCATTCTTCTCAAACAGGTAAGTCTAGCGAAAAATTAAGAGAAATTCTTGCTGACATATCTGCTAAAGGCGAGGAGTTTATCCAGGAAAAGCTACATGCCTTTGCGGAATATGAGGCCAAAATAGAAAAAGATGCAGAAGAGGAAGAAATGGATGAAGCTATATCGAATGAGCTAAAAACTCACGGTCATCAGCCTAATCTTTCGTTTTTCGCTTTCACTGCAACTCCTAAGCAGAAGACGCTAGAAATATTCGGGCAACGAAATGAAGAGGGTAAGCCTTGTCCATTTGATGTTTACAGCATGAAACAAGCCATTGAAGAAGGCTTTATTTTCGATGTCCTTCAAAATTACACAACTTACCAGACCTACTTCCAATTGGGAAAAAAGGTCATTGATGACCCTAAGTACGAAAAAAGCAAGGCTAATAAAGCACTAGGCAGATACATGAGTCTTCACCCACATAACCTAAGACAAAAGACAGAGATTATTGTCGAACATTTTAGAAACAATGTGAGCCATTTAATTGGCGGAAAAGCGAAAGCTATGCTTGTTACAAGCTCCCGTCTTCATGCTGTGAGATATTACTTTGAATTTCAAAAATACATCAGAGAAAAGCACTACGATGACCTTGGAGTCCTTGTAGCCTTTTCAGGAACCGTCAGGGACAGCATTACCGGCGATATCAAAGAATATACTGAGGAATCATTGAATAAGTTTCCTGAGAAAGAGTTGCCCGATAAATTTGATACAGAGGAATACCAAATTCTCTTGGTAGCGGAAAAGTATCAGACAGGCTTCGATCAGCCTCTTTTACATACAATGTATGTAGATAAAAAACTGTCGGGTGTTAAAGCTGTTCAAACTTTATCCAGAATAAATCGCATGTGCAAAGGGAAAACAGATACCTTTGTCTTGGATTTCGTCAATGATATAGAGGATATTCGAAACGCTTTTCAGGATTACTATGTTTCAACCAGTGTATCCGAAACCACAGATCCCAATACTATTTACGACATTAAAAATGTATTGGATAGTTTTATGATTTATGAAGACAGTGACATTAATAAGCTGGCAAAAGTGTTCTTCAAGCTGAAGAAAACGGACAGGCAAATAGATTTAGGTACTCTAAATTCTTATCTTGATCCAACAGTCGAAAAATATAAGGAATTGGAAAAACAGGACAGGCTAGATTTTAAAGGTGCTCTGAATAAATATGTGAGGCTATATTCATTTTTGACTCATATTATTCGCCTTGAAGATGAGAGACTCCATAAGTTTTATGCATTTGCCAAGTGTCTATTAAGAAAGCTACCAAGAGAAAAAGGAGAGGAATTTCCCAATATCAGTCAGGATGTAGAGCTACAGTATTACAGAATTCAAAAACAGTATGAAGGAAATATCCTTTTAATCGCTGAAGAGGGAGTTCTATACAATGTTACTAAAGGCACGGGGCTACCCCTAGAAGATGAAAAAGAAAATCTATCAGTTATCATCAAAGAATTGAATGAGCGTCTTGGAACAGACTTCACAGAAATTGACAAAGTCTTAGAGCAAATCATCGAAGACATGTCCCAAGATGAGGAATTGGTCATCCGGGCTAAGAATCCGATTGATTTATTTAAAATTGTCTACGATGACCGTATCATGGGAGTTGTGCTTTCTAGAATGACTCAGAACCAAGAGTTCTGTGAGAAATATCTGGAAGACGAAGAATTCAGAATAGAAATCGATAAAATACTGCTACCTTTGGTGCATGACAGACTTGCAAAAAAATAGTACTAGGAAGCATCTGGAAAGTCAGGTGCTTTTTTCTTGACAACAATAACAAGATAGAGTAGAGTGTAAGCATACAAGCTAACAAGCAAGGAGGTGAATTAAGTGGAGGACAAGTTAAATTTTGGAAGATTTATCGAATCAAGAAGAAAAAAATTAGGCTTTACACTTCGAGGACTTGCTGCAGAATTGGATATTGCACCAGCATATCTAAGTGATATTGAAAAAGGAAGGCGGAATCCCTCTGATGAGAAGCTTAGGTCTATTATTAAAGCTTTAAGGTTCAATGAGGATGAGATCTTTTATGTCTTGGATCTTGCAGCCAAAGCTAAAGAGAACACAGTTTCCGCAGATTTACCAGATTACATTATGGATACAGACTTAGCTCGGGTAGCGCTTAGAAGAGCTAAAGAGGGCAACATTACGGATGAAGACTGGCAAGATGTAATTGATCTAATTGATAGAAAAATTAATGAGGGAGATGAGTAAGTGCATCACATGTATTCAGGCGAGCGATTAGAGAAAAAGGCAGAAAAAATTCTAGCGGAATACAATGACGCCAAGCATTTAAAAGTACTGGCTCCCGTTGATGTTGATCATTTCGTCGAGTATTACCTGAATGCGTATATCGACTACGCTAATTTATCGGCTGATCTTAAGACGCTAGGATTGACTTGTTTTTATGATGGTTATATAGAAGTATGGAACGATGACAGAACAGAGTGTTTTCCTAGATATTCTGAAGGGAATACGATTTTTCTTGAAACTGAAACAGATTCAATAAGTTCGCCTGAGCGAACAAGGTTCACTATTATGCATGAAGGTAGCCATCTATTACTCCATAAAAGATTTTATTATGTTGGTGAAAATCAAAGAAAGAAGGTTATTGAATATCAGCCTTATCGACATGAATCTTGGGAGAAAGAACCCCCGTTAACAGATACGGAAATTCATGAGTGGCAAGCAAACAGGTTGGCTGCGGCCTTGTTAGTTCCCAGAATTACTCTAAAAGCCCATTTAATAGAGACATTGGCCATAGCGGAAGAAGACATACATAACATTAACCTTTCTGCATGTTTCATAGACGAGGTGGCAACTTTATATGAAGTCTCAAAAGAGATGATGAGAAGGAGGTTAAGAGATTTGGAGATAATAGAGGATTTATAAGGGCAAGTAAGCTTTTTTTTAGCCTAGTGTTCGCTTGAAAGCTTACAAGACTAAAGAAAGGGGGTGGTTGAGATAAAGAAGTTGAAGTGTCCGATATGTGGAAGGAGAGCTTGCGATGTAAATCAATTCTTGGAAGACAATTTTATGATTTCGATGAAGTGTCCACATTGTAAGAACGTTATAGAACTGAGACCGACAGAGCACAATGAGCTAAAGAGGCGACAATTTAGAAGAATCGCATACTGAGCAACGGCATCTTAAGAATGACCAAATAGCCAGATGAGTAAGAACAAATACTCGTCTGGCTATTTTTGTGTTGAGAAACACAATCACTCAGAGGCTCAGCATCCACTATCACTGATCAATTTGATTAGAAGGAAGCCTTTTTCTCCTAAGAAGAGGCGAAGCAGAAAAAACAATATTTAAGCCTGAGTGTACATCAGGGCGAAGGATATTAATACGGATCACTAACTAGAAACAGTTAGTGAGGCTTGTACCGATACCCTTATCTTGATGTGCCCATTTTTGGCTCTTTACAGGTCTGGTGTGTCGAATAAATCAGACCTATTTTTGTCCTTTGCCCTCCCGCCTCAGGCGAGGAGGTCAACATGGTTAGAAGCGAGAATTCAGAACAAACCCTACACGTAAATTATGTGGGTCCCAGAGGTGGTAAGCATAAATTAAAAATCGAGGGGCTACCGCTTGACGATCCCGTTAGGAAGCAGCTACAGGATCCGGATTACTGGCCGGAATGGAAGACGATCTACCTAGCAGGTCTTTATCAGGAGCAGATAGCACAGAAGAACGAGGCGAAACACCACCAGTACGAGGTAACGGATAAGGTGATGGAATCTTACATGTACAAGGACGCCTCGGGCCAAGCACACCATATTCAAAACGGCGAGGGTCATGCCAAGTACAGCCTTTCAAGCACGGCACAGGATTTTGAGCTAGACCTCGAAAACCGTGAGGTTCTAGAGATGCTCCTTAGTGAGCTTAACAGGGAACAACAAGAGAGAACGATTCTTTTCCATTTGCACGGTTATAGCTATACGGATATCGCTGAGATGCAGGGCGTCAGTCCCACAGCTGTTCGGAACTCAATCAACCGAG
>JGI24707J26582_10002516_pt1 | contig 13658 bp, 5 predicted proteins | sample BioPla1DNA1_FD_26582 | JGI IMG/M metagenome (IMG submission 26582) | reverse complement strand
AAATGGCCGCTAGGGTACAGGAAATGAGGGCTAAGGTTGTGGAAGCCGAAGCTGAGATTCCCCAAGCCATATCCGCTGCCTTTAGAGAAGGCAAGTTGGGAGTAATGGACTATTATAATATGCAGAACGTGATTTCCGATACCAAGATGAGAGAGTCTATATCAGGGGTTGGAGGAAAGTCCCCCCAAGATGAAGAGAAGAAAGGGAAAAATAAATAAACTCCAATATAATAGAAGATTTGGAGGGTTATGTTTTGTCTACGCAAGATAAGGTTTTGTCCATAAATACCCATGAAAGAGGAGGGCCTAGCCGGGCAGCTTATTTATTGGCTCTCCCTCCTATCATTGTATTATTGGTCTATAAGATCATCCCCTTTATAGTCGGTCTAATTCTATCCTTTATAGATTATGATCTGACGAAAGGGATTGCTAGGAGTTCTTGGGTAGGAATGACTAATTTTCGTGAGCTTTTTAATTCCTCATTTTTTTCTAAGATTATTGTAAATACTCTTATACTTAAGCTAGAATATATATTTTTCTGCAGTGCAGCAGCCTTTCTATTGGCTATCATATTAGGATTTGTTCGCTCTAAATTCTGGCAAAGATTTTTTTCTACTATCTTTCTATTGCCCTATTTTATTCCTACCGTAGTTTTTGGCTATTTAATTCTATATACTATGAATAATGCAGGGGCATTCTTTGTATTTTCTACTGAATCCCTAACCAATCCCGAAACATTTAGGCTAGTCTACCCCATTTTGGAATCCATAAAGAATATAGGGATTCCACTAATCATTGCTTTGGGGGCTGTAAATGCAAAGAGGGAACTAGATGATGGAGGCGGCAACTTTCTTCATATTCAATTAATACCTACTTTAAAAGCCATAGGACTCTTTGCCCTTATTCAGCTATCTGCATCATTGACTTCCGACTATGAACTGCTTACCTACTTTCAAAACCCTATAGTACTTGAGACTGCCGAGACCCTGGATACCTATGCCTTTAAAACAGGGCTACTTGACAGTGGGTTCAGCATAGCAAGCGCTGCATGGCTTATTAAGTATATAATTCAACTGGTGATTTCCATATTGATATTTATGCTTATAAAGAAATGCTTTGCAAAGGATATTTTCCCTAAGAAGAATAAAAAGGGAGAATCCCCCAAAAGACGGGGTTCTTTGGTAGCAGTAGTGGCAGGACTCTTTATAGTGGAGATCTATCTATTAATAACAACAGCACCTTTAGCCCTGTCAGTAGTGGAAGCATTTAAAGATAGCAGTGAAGTTGCCAGTGATTTTATGATAGAAGCAGCTTTTTACAGTAACTTCACTACATACATATTTGCCATAGTCTTTGCAGTAGTCATTAACGCAATTCTTACAATACTTCTAGCTTATCCCCTTACAGTTAAGGGGATATCCGGAAGTCGTATATATACAGTATTTTTAATTCTAGTGCTAAATATGGGAATGGGTGAAATCCATGAATACCTCTTCTTTAGAAAACTNGGTATGGTCAATACAATACTGCCTTACCTCATTACAGGCTTCTTTACCCTGGCCAATGTATTTGTTCTCAAGAGCATCTATAATGCCACATATACATCTATAGAGGAAAGGACTGTAAAGGGGATAGAGGGAGATATAGGTTCATTCTTTAAAAGATATTTGCCCAAGACCATAAAACCTGTTCTGGGGCTAGCAGCCCTGCAGTTTGCTTTTATGTGGAACTCATCCTATCCCGGGCAATTGGTTTACATAGCCGATAGCAATAAGTTTTCCCCGGTAATGTATTTCAGCAATATAATCAGAGGGGCACAGCCGGATATTTATGGATTACTAACTCATGATATTATGAAGTTGGCAGCCATAATATCCATACCTAGCCTTATTATATTGTTACTAATCATGATATTTGGAAAGAATGAGATATTTATTGGACAAATTAGAAAATCCTAGCTTTATTTAAATAGTTATGTATAAAAGGGAAACGGCTTTGCTGTTTCCCTTTTGCACGATGTTAGAGCTAATTGTTAATTTCCCTTATATTACCGATAAATATTAATAGATTATTTATAAATTGGACACATTTTCGTGTTAGAATTGGGGGTATGAGGTGATGCAGATATGACTGAAACTACAAGAATAGAGAGAAAACGAAAAAAATCAGCGGCTAAAAACACAGCAGCTAATAAAAATAAAAATAGAAATATATTTAAGTCAGTGGCACTGGTGGGGCTGGCCATAGTGCTAGTTATCGGTTTCTTTGCAGCGGGAGCCGTTAGATCCATTATAGGCGGCGCTCCGCCCTTGGACATAGCAAAAATCCAAGAACAGAGCCAGACCACATTCTTCTATGATCAAGATGGTAATCCTGTTACTGAGTATTTCGGATTTGAAAATCGGATTTGGGCTACCTTGGATGAAATCCCCGATAAACTACAAAAAGCTTTCATAGCTATCGAAGATAAAAGATTTGAGGAGCATAAGGGGATAGATTTAATTAGAATAGGTGGAGCATTTATCAATAATATTAGAGGAGGATATATACAGGGGGCTAGTACCATTACCCAGCAGTTGGTAAAAACCCTTTATCTGACTCCGGAAAGAAGCTATACTCGAAAGATTCAAGAGGCATATTTATCCTACAAAATGGAGAAGGAATTTACTAAGGACCAGATTTTGGAGGCCTATCTAAACACCATAAACTTTGAAGAGGGTAATTATGGCGTTAAGGCTGCCGCCAAGGATTACTTTGGCAAGGAAGATTTAAATGACCTAACCCTTAAGGAGATGGCCGTATTGGCAGGCCTGGTAAGAAATCCTTCATCCTATAATCCACGTAGGAATTATCACGGTAGTGAGGATAGAAGACATATTACCGAGGATCGTGCTCAATTGGTATTAAGGGCCATGCTGGATAATGACTTTATAAGTGAGCAGGAATACGAGGAGGCAAAAGCCGAGGAGCTGCATGTTGTCAAGGAAGCTACTAGGCTGCAACTCTATGATATGGCCCCCTTTATTGAATATGCTATCTATGAGGTCAGGGATGCTGTAATCAAATTAAAGGGATGGCAAGATGATAAGGAGGGGCGCCAAAGGGCCGATGAATTTATATATTCCAATGGATTGAAGATTTACACTACTTTGGATAAGGATATACAAAAGACAGTAGAGGATACCCTTTATAATTGGGAGGACTATCCCCAATTATCAGAGGATGACAATTCCCTACCTCAGCCCCAAGCAGCAGCAGTGGTTATGGATAAAGAAGGCTATTTGAAGGCCATAGTGGGAGGCCGTACTCCACCCACAAATAAAAGAGAGTTAAATAGGGCAATGACCCCTGTTATGATGGGCTCTACCATAAAGCCTGTTTCGGTCTATGGGCCTGCCCTGGAGGAAGGGGAATCCCCTGCAACCATATACCACAATATCCCAGTAAAGATTGAAGGCTGGGCTGCTGATCAGGATTTCCCCAGGAACTATGGAGGCGGTGGATATACTGGTCCCACCAGCATGAGGGAGGGTCTTAGACGGTCTCTCAATGTAGTGGCTGCCCAAACCCTTACCTATGATGTGGGTTTTGAGACATCCAAAACCTATCTAGAAGGATTGGGAATAGATCCTTCCCATATCCAAGTCAACGGATCGGGACTAGCCCTTGGAACATCTTCTATTACGCCTGTTGAACTTGCAGGAGCCTATAGTGCTATTTCCAATGGAGGGACCTTTAACGACCCTATATCGGTACTAAAGGTAATCGACAAGGATGGTAATACAATAATCGATAGAACCCAAAATAGGCTTCAGCGTAAAATATTTAGTGAATCCACCTCCTGGCTGTTAGTGGATATGCTAAAGGATGCGGCCAAAAATGGGACCGGTAAAAATGCCCTTATTCCTGGAATGACTGTAGCAGGAAAAACCGGTACCAATACGGAATACAAGGGCGTAGCCTTTGCAGGCTTTACCCCCTATTATACAGGAGTTGTTTGGATTGGTCATGACGAAGGTAAACCCTTGGGTGATGGCGTTCAAGGAGCTCGATATGCTGCCCCTTTATGGCAGGCCTTTATGGCCAGAATCCATGAGGAGGCAGGTCTAGAGGATAGGGATATTTTGGATAAGGGTCCTGAAGAGCTAGGATTAGTACAAAAAAGAATATGTAAAATATCTGGAAAACTGGCAGGTTCAAATTGTCCCTCTGAGGATGTTATCGTAGATTGGTTTAATCCCAGCTCAGTTCCCACGGAAACGTGTACTCAACATGGTGTAATACAGGTATGTGAGGAGACAGGCAAATTCCCCGCCCCTTATTGCCCGGATGAGGCTATTGCTACTAAATCCGTATATTTCTTGGAAAGCAGTTCCCCCTACTGGCAATTATCACAGAGTGAAATTAATAAATGGATACCAAAAGCCTATTTTGGATTCAATAGTATGGCAGAGGTAAACAGTTTAAGTATCGATAACCCTGAACACCAAAACTATTTTTGCCATATCCATACAGAACCCCCTGANCCGGAAATAGATGAGCGGATAGATGATGCCTTGGANAATCTAAAGGATTTCTTTGAAGGCTTAATCCCAGGCAAAGGCCAGAACAAGGGTCAAGACAATAATGGAAATAACAATGATAAAAATGAGGATCATTGGAACAATGGCAATAATGGAAATAATGGTAACCATGGACACAACAAGAATAAGGATCGAGAAAATGACGATAACCATGAACAAGGCTCTAATTGGTATGACGAAGATTGGAATGAATAGCTAAGACTACCTCTGGGGTAATATGCCTCAGAGGTATTTTATATCCACTGTTTAAATAGTATAAGATCATGAATTTGTAAATTTGCAAGTTTTACATATTAGAGTTGCACAAACATTGACATATAGCCCTAATAACTATATAATTATGGGGTATAAATAGTTTATCTATAATGTAAAGTTTCATGAGTTTTATCTAGGCTTATATAATTCATTCTCAGTAGAATATTAGTCAGATAAATGCTAGTTGTGGAATTTGCAGAGATATGGAGGGAAAGATATGAGCAGTAAATATAATCCCTATGAGGAAGTATTAGAGGTTTTAGACCGAGCTGCCAAGATGTTAGGATTAGAGGAAAATGACTATGTCCAATTAAAGTATCCGGAGAGAGAAATGAAGGTTTCTATCCCTGTAGAAATGGATGACGGTTCTATTAAGGTGTTCGAAGGCTATAGGGTTCAGCATTCAAGCGTTAGAGGTCCTTATAAGGGAGGTATTCGTTACCACCAAAATGTGGATATGGATGAAGTGAAAGCTTTGGCTGCATGGATGAGCTTTAAATGTGCAGTGGTGGATATCCCCTATGGGGGCGGGAAAGGTGGCGTAACTGTAGATGCTACTAAACTATCTATTAAAGAGTTAGAAAGGCTAACCAGAAAGTATGCTAGCTTGCTCTATCCAATCGTTGGACCTGAAATTGATATACCAGCTCCTGATGTAAACACCAATGCCCAGGTAATGGGATGGTTTATGGATACATATAGCACACTAAGAGGACATCTGTCCCCTGGAGTGGTAACAGGAAAGCCAATTCCAATTGGCGGTTCTTTAGGAAGGGGAGAAGCTACCGGCCGGGGCGTTATGCTGATGACTAGGGAGATTTGTAAAAAGCTTCACTTGCCCTTAAAGGGAGCCAAGGTTGCAGTTCAGGGAGCAGGCAATGTAGGTGGAACCGCAGCTAAGCTTCTTTATAGGGAAGGCTGCAAGGTAGTTGCCTTGAGTGATGTTTCTGGTGGTATTTATTTGGAAGAGGGTCTTAATGTAGAAGAAATAATGGATTTTCTCACTGCACAGAGGGGAAGACTGCTCAAGGATTATGACGCACCGGGGCTTACTAGGATTTCCAACGAAGAACTATTGCTTCAAGATGTGGATATATTAATTCCAGCAGCTCTAGAGAATCAGATCACAGAGGAGATAGCTCCTCGCATAAAGGCTAAGATAATTGTTGAAGGAGCCAATGGTCCTACAACCGTAGGCGGCGATAAAATCCTTGAGGATAACGGTATAGTAGTGGTACCGGATATTTTAGCCAACTCTGGAGGGGTTACCGTATCTTACTTTGAATGGGTGCAAAATCTTCAATCCTTTAGATGGGAAGAAGAAGAGATCAATGAGCGATTAGAGAACATAATGACCAAAGCCTTTGATGAGGTCTGGAGTGCAGCTGAGAAGACTGCTACTACTCTCCGAATGGGTGCATATATGGTAGCAGTGGACAGAATCGTTACTGCTAGCAAGATGAGAGGAATAAGTTAATAGGCTGCTGCTAAGGTGAAGATGAAAATAAACTGATTGTATTAGTTTACCCTATACTGTAATGAGTATTGATCGTTCATTTCATCACTGATTTAGATAAAACTAAGGCTCATTATATTTATGTAAGGATAACTAGTGAACTAGCATAATGCCTTAAATTAAGTATGAAATATTAGTAAAGGACTGTCAGTAAGTAGACAGTCCTTATTTAATAATTAATTTAACTTATACAAATACACTTATAGGTTTGCCGCACCACTTTTCTCTCAAAGCCGGCTTTTCAATTTTGCCGGTAGGGTTACGAGGGACCTTGTCAAATATAATTTTATGTGGCCTCTTGTACCTAGGCAATTTATTACAATAATCCAACAGATCTGATTCTATTAGCTCTCTTCCTGATTTAAGCTCTACAATAGCTATAGGAACCTCACCCAGACGCTCATTAGGCATCCCGATAACCGCCACGTCTTTTATATCTTGATGTTCTTGTAGAAAATCTTCAATCTCCACGGGGAAGATATTCTCCCCACCGGAGATGATGACATCCTTTTTCCTGTCCACTAAGTATATAAAGCCCTCTTGATCTTGACGAGCCATATCTCCGGTATATAGCCAACCATCTTTAAGAACCTTATTGGTTTCAGCTTCATTTTTATAGTATCCTTTCATTACCCCCGGACCTTTAATGGCTAGCTCTCCAGCCTCACCCACTGGAAGAAGGTTGCCTCCCTTGTCTACAATCTTTGCCTGCCAGTTAAAGCCTGGTTTTCCAATGGCCCCTACCTTGTCTGTGTTATCCATGCCTAGGTGGATACATCCAGGCCCTGTCGACTCGCTCAGACCATAATTGGTATCATAGGATTGATTGGGAAAATACTCCAACCATCTTTTAACAAGACTGGGAGGCACTGGCTGGGCACCAATATGCATCAGTCTCCATTGATCTAGTTTATAATTCTTCAAATCGACTCTTCCCGATTCTATAGCTTCCAAAATATCTTGGGCCCAGGGTACCAAAAGCCAAACTATGGTGGCCTGCTCTTCTGAGACAGCTTCTAGTATATATTCAGGCTTAACCCCTTTTAAAATTACCGCCTTGGAGCCCACCATTAGACTACCAAACCAATGCATTTTTGCCCCAGTATGATAGAGGGGTGGTATGCATAGGAAATTATCCTCATGGGTTTGGAGATGATTGTGATTTTCAGTTATACAGGCAGAAGTCAGGTTAGAATGGGTAAGTACTATGGGCTTGGGCACTCCGGTCGTTCCTGATGTAAAATAAAGAGCTGCTTCTTGATCTTCGGTGATGACTATGCCAGGACAATGGACAGGAGCATCCTTTATCATGTCCATAAAGTTTTCTGCTCCCGGCACCTGCTCTTCACCTACAAATATATAATTCTCAAGGCAAGTAAGCTTATCCATAATGCTTCCAACCTGCTCTATAAATTCCGGGCCATATATAAGTATTTTTACCCCGGCTGTTTCTAAACACTTTTTTATCTCTCTACTTGTAAATCGGAAGTTAAGGGGTACAGCCAGTGCACCTGTTTTTAGGACACCAAAATAAACCGGGAGCCATTCCAAACAATTCATCATAAGAATAGCTACCTTATCACCTGTTTTAACACCATGAGATATTAGGGTATTAGCTAGCTTGTTGGATAGATTGTCAAATTCCAACCAGCTTATTTCCCGGCGAATATTAAGAGCCGGCTCTCGCTCGATTAAACTTGTTTCATGAGGATAGATTTGTGCATTAAGGGCAAGCATTTCTGTGATAGGCATAAAAGAAACCTCCATTCTACCATTCTACAATTTATACGCCTTACTACTAAAGAAACTACTATACTACTTTGCTACCTTGCTATATAATATCTATTAAGAATAAACTAGCAAAACTTTGTGAATATTATATCGATAATGTATAACTATATTGTATGTAGCAACCGCTCTAATGTCAAGGATATATTCTAGGATATATAGGGAGGCAGGAATAAGACTTGTCCCCTGTCCTGCAAGAGGAGGTATAAATAGCTTGGAAAAACAATTTCATATTAACCTTAATAGTAGTCATGGTGCAAAATATGCTATAGTTCCTGGTGATCCGGGGCGGGTAGAAGCTATAGCAAGTTATCTTGATAAGCCTAGATTCCTTACATCTAAAAGGGAATATACCAGCTGGATAGGCCAACTCAGTGGCCAGGCAGTCATAGTAACATCTACTGGTATTGGAGGTCCATCTGCCGCCATAGCCATTGAGGAGCTATACAAAATAGGAGTAAGAACTTTCCTAAGGGTAGGTACCTGTGGGGGGATGCAGCTGGATGTAGCTAGCGGGGACATGGTAATAGCCACCGGATCTATTCGGAGCGAGGGAACTACCAGGGAATATATGCCCATAGAATTTCCTGCTCTAGCAGATTTTGAAATTGTACAGGCATTAGTTCAGGCAGCAGAGAATTTGGGCTATAGATATCACACTGGAGTTGTACAATCTAAGGACTCCTTTTATGGCCAGCATGATCCGGATAGGATGCCCATTGGCTATGAACTTGTCAACAGGTGGGATGGATGGATCAAAGCAGGTGCCCTTGCTTCAGAGATGGAGAGTGCTGCTCTATTTTGTGTATCCTCCTATCTTAGGGCTCGTGCAGGCTGCGTTTTAAATGTTATATGGAATCAGGAACGGGCAAAAGCCAATATGAAGGATCCATATCATGATGATAATACTAGAGCCATAACTACGGCTATAGAAGCTATAAAGATCCTAATAGCCAGAGATAGAGCTAAACTTGAAAAGTAACGGAAGAAGGAGAGCCCCTTATTTGGATATTTATCCATTGAGGGCTTTCTTTATTCTACATTATTCCACCTAATCCCATATAAAGGCGTATTTATTGCATTTTAAAGGTCAAATGATTATAATGTATATTATATATGTGAATTTCTTCAATTTCCGCATAGATATCCTGAACATCTTTAGATCTACTATAAAAACTTCATCCATAAAAAGCACTATTATTGGGATACAGATATAATGGATAGTGTCGAGATCCTTTAATATTAAGGGATAGTACAAAATAGATAATATATAGGATTTTAATTTATCTATTTAGGGTCAATCATAAATTTAATGTAGGGGGGATCAATACAGCTCTTGCTGTAAAATACATGCAGAAAAATTTTCATGTTGGTATAGATATAGGTTCTACTACAATAAAAATTATTGTTTTAGACGAGGATAGAAATATAATTCATAGCAGATATGAAAGACATTATGCAGATATAAGGGAAAAACTTAAGGATATAATTCTGGATGCAGCTAGCCTTTTACAAGGCACATATCTGACTGTTTCTATTACCGGTTCTGGTGGTATGGGAATTGCCCAAGGTCTAGACATTCCATTTACCCAGGAGGTGGTAGCGTCATCTAAGGCCATTAAGACCTATTACCCTCAGACGGATGTAGCTATTGAACTGGGTGGAGAGGATGCAAAGATTACTTATTTCAAGGATGGGGTCGAACAAAGAATGAACGGCACCTGTGCAGGTGGTACCGGTTCATTTATTGATCAAATGGCCTCTTTATTAAAAGTTGATCTTACTCAGTTGAATGAATTAGCCAAAGGCTATAATACCATTTATCCCATTGCGGCTAGATGCGGAGTATTTGCAAAAACCGATGTACAGCCTCTTATTAATGAAGGTGTAGCAAAGGAGGACATTGCCGTATCGGTATTCCAAGCCGTTGTTATTCAGACCATAAGTGGGCTGGCTTGTGGCCGACCTATAAGGGGAAATGTTGCTTTTTTGGGTGGTCCCTTATACTTCCTGTCTGAGTTACGAAAAAGGTTTATAGAGGTATTAAGTCTGACAGATGAACAGGTAATCTTTCCTGAGAATTCTCAGCTTTTTGTAGCCCTTGGGGCTGCCTTATCTTCCATAGAAGAGGAGACGATTACCTTTGAGCATTTAGTAAGTAGATTTCAGAATTTTGATGCCTCAGCTATTGCCGAATCCGCTAGAATGGCCCCTCTCTTTGCTGATGAAAAGGAATACCAAGAATTCAAAAACAGACATGAAGAAAATACTATAAATAAAAAGGACTTGGCTACTTTTGAGGGAGATTGTTTCCTAGGAATAGATGCGGGCTCTACTACTAGTAAGGCAGCCTTGATAGATGAGGAAGGATCTCTTCTTTATACCTATTATGGGAGCAACCAAGGAAGCCCTCTTAAGTCGACAATTACAATACTAAAAGAACTATATAGTCTTTTGCCACTTGGGGCAAAAATTGTAAACTCTACAGTTACCGGTTATGGAGAAGGACTAATAAAAGCTGCCTTAAATGTGGACGTTGGAGAGATTGAAACAATTGCCCATTATAAGGCTGCAGACTTCTTCTGCCCTGGTGTAGATTTTATATTGGACATTGGCGGCCAGGATATGAAGTGCTTAAAGATTAAGGATGGAGTCATCGATAGCATACAGCTTAATGAAGCATGCTCTGCTGGATGTGGTTCATTTTTAGATACCTTTGCCGAATCTTTAGATCTTGGTATAGAGGAATTTGCCTCTAAAGCTCTATTTGCAGAGGGGCCCGTTGACCTTGGTTCTAGGTGTACGGTTTTTATGAATTCAAGGGTGAAACAATCTCAAAAAGAAGGTGCAAGTGTGGGGGATATCTCCGCGGGCTTATCCTATTCTGTTATTAGGAATGCCCTATACAAGGTTATCAAGGTTAAGAATCCCAAGGAGCTTGGAGAAAAAATTGTTGTACAGGGCGGTACATTTTACAATGATGCAGCCCTTCGTTGCTTTGAGAAATTGACCGGGAGAGAGGTAATAAGACCTAATATNTCCGGATTGATGGGGGCCTTTGGNGCAGCTTTAATTGCTAGAGAAAGATATGAGCAAGGGCAGCAGACAAGTCTTCTTAGTCTAGAGGAGCTAGAGAACTTTTCCATGAAGACAAGGGTGGCTAGATGCGGCCTGTGCTCTAACAATTGCTTGTTGACCATCAATAACTTTGGTAAGGGCAAGAGATTTATTACTGGAAATAGGTGCGAAAAAGGATCGGGAAATCAAAAATCAGACAAATCCTTGCCCAACCTATTTAAATACAAGTATGATAGGCTTTTTCAGTATCAGTCCTTGCCTATTGAAGAAGCAAAACGAGGAAGGGTTGGTATCCCAAGGGTACTAAATATCTATGAGAACTATCCTTTCTGGCATACACTCTTTACTGAGCTAGGCTTTCGGGTAGAGTTGTCTGACAGGTCATCAGTGGAGATTTATGAGAAGGGTATTGAAACTATACCTTCAGAGTCTGTCTGCTATCCAGCTAAGATTGCCCACGGCCATATTATGAATTTGATGGAAAAGGGCCTTAAATTTATTTTCTACCCCTGTATTTCTCATGAGCANAAGGAAGNTCCTAAGGCAGATAACCATTTTAATTGTCCTATTGTTCAATCTTACCCGGAGGTCATTAAGAATAATATAGATGACCTTAGGGAAAAGAACATTCTATTTATGAAACCATTTTTGCCCTATGACCATAGGACCCGGATGGTAAAGAGGTTATGGGAAGAGTTAAGGGTCTTGGGTATAGATAAAAAGGAGATTAAGAAAAGCGTAGAAAAGGCCTACAGGGAACAAGAAGCCTTTAATAGGGACATACAAAGTGCAGGTGAGAAGACCCTGGAGCTTATGAGGCAAAATGATATAAAAGGGATTGTACTAGCTGGAAGACCCTATCATATAGACCCGGAGATTAACCATGGAATACCGGAGATGATTAATTCTTTGGGTATGGCAGTTTTGACAGAGGATTCTGTATCCCATTTACAAGAGGTGGACAGACCCCTTAGGGTGGTGGATCAATGGGCCTACCATTCAAGACTTTATGCAGCAGCTAGCTTTGTGGGTCAAGAAAAGGATCTGGAATTGGTTCAACTCAACTCCTTTGGCTGTGGCTTAGATGCAGTTACAACGGACCAGGTAGAGGAAATATTAAAGGGATACTCTAAGGTCTATACTACTATTAAAATAGACGAAGGGAATAATCTGGGGGCCGCAAGGATTAGACTTCGTTCTTTGAAAGCTACCATGATAGAGAGGGAAAAGAATGGAATAGAGCCTAAGAAAATAGATAACAAATATAAGAGGATTGAGTTCACTAAAGAAATGAAGGAAGAACATACCATACTAGCACCAGAGATGTCGCCTATTCATTTTGAACTCTTAGAAGAGGCTTTGAATCATTCCGGATTTAATGTGGTAGTGCTTCCTTCACAGGATAAAGAAGCTGTAGAGGTTGGGCTAAAGTATGTCAACAATGATGCCTGCTATCCCGCTATCTTGGTCACAGGACAGTTAATAGAAGCCTTGCAATCAGGACAGTATGATGTTAACAACACCTCGATTATCATTACTCAAACCGGTGGGGGATGTAGAGCTACAAACTATATAGGCTTTATACGAAAGGCCTTAAGAGATGCAGGTCTTGAACAGGTACCTGTTATATCCCTCAATGCTGCAGGCCTGGAACAGAACTCAGGATTTAAAATGAATGCAAAGATCCTTAATAGGGCAATGATGGCTCTGACCTATGGAGACCTTCTTATGAATGTCCTTTACAGGGTGAGGCCTTATGAGAAGATACCCGGTTCTGCTAATGCCCTATACAGAAAATGGGTGGGTGTATGTGTAAAGTCCTTAATTAGAGCAGATTGGGCAACCTTTAAGCAAAATGTGAATGAGATCGTAAAAGACTTTGATCAACTAGAGATAACTGATGAGACAAAGCCCAGGGTAGGACTTGTAGGAGAAATTCTTGTAAAATTCCATCCCACTGCCAATAACAATGTGGTAGACATTGTTGAAGCGGAAGGGGCAGAAGCAGTAATGCCTGGACTCATTGATTTCCTTCTATACTGTGCTCATAATTCAGAGTATAAATATAGATATATGTCGGGCAGCAAGAAGGGCCAGATTTTGGGGAGAGCAGCTATTAGAGGAATGGAACTCTATAGGAGTGTTTATAGAAAGGCAATCGAAAAGAGCAAGAAATTTATTGTCCCCAGACCCATAGAGGAAGTTGCGCGAGGAGCCTCAAAGGTGCTGTCATTATGCCACCATACAGGGGAAGGTTGGCTTTTGACCGGTGAAATGGTCGAACTCATTGAGAGCGGAGTCAAAAATATCATATGTATGCAGCCCTTTGCCTGTTTGCCCAATCATGTAACCGGTAAGGGCATGATCAAGGAGTTGAAACGGGTTTTCCCTGGGACTAATATAGTAGCTATTGATTACGACCCGGGTACTAGTGAGGTA
>JGI24707J26582_10002515_pt1 | contig 13668 bp, 11 predicted proteins | sample BioPla1DNA1_FD_26582 | JGI IMG/M metagenome (IMG submission 26582) | reverse complement strand
TGAGGAAGTTGCTCCACGCTTACGCTTTTATGGATATATGAACGATAAGGAGTTTTGCCACGAATGCAAGAAGAGAGGCATTAAGGTCTTTTCTGTACTGTGGAAGGCCCAGCTATGGGAGTTTGCTGCGGAATTTAATGAGGACGAGAGTGAATTATTGTCTTTAAACATCCTAAGAGATGCCGGGGAACACAAATATCTGGGTATGAGTGAATTATCCACAAATAGATATCCCAAGCTGTTTGATCCAATTGAAAAGTATTTCCCCAATGGCTTGCTTGACTATAAAGGGGAAAAGGTCCAGGATTTTCTGCAGGAGTTTAAAGCAGTATCTCTGGAAAATAGGGATATCCTTTCCATATGGCTTATGGCACCTGATCATGACCATAAATGTTATACACCATGTTGTAATAAAGAATCATATCTGTCATATATGAAAAAGAATGTAGAGATGATGATTGACGCAGGGGTTGGGGGCCTACATATTGATGAATATGATGTACAAAAGTTTGTTGTTCATAATGCAGGTTGCTTCTGTAATGAATGCGTAGATAAATTTAGGATTTATCTCACAAAGAATCAGATTAGCCTACCCGAGGATGCAGGACCTATAGATTCCTTCAACTATAAGGAATACCTACTTTCTAAAGGATATAAGGATAAAAACCTTCTTGCTTTTAATACCAATAAACGATGGGAGATTCCCCTCTATCGCCATTTTGTAAATATGCAGCTAGACACTATTGAGTGGGTCATAAGGGAGTTATCTGCTCATGCTAAAGAATACACTAAAAAAACCAGAGGTGAAGACCTTCCTGTAACCGCCAATCTATTCCAATGCTACCCAGTATCATGGAACTGTAAAAAACATCTGGATATACTAGCAGGTGAGAGAACAAATCTCCAGCTTAGGCAAGATTCTTGGTATAAATTTGCTTTTGGATGGCTAAATGGTAAAGAAGCCTGTTTTGTAGAGGATCCAAATGATTATGTATTAGATATGCTAGAGGATATCAAAGATGGAATAAATGATAGATTTATCTTGTTTTTGCTTGAGCCAATTGCCCATGGTTTCCACCTGGCTTTCCCATATGGCTCCTGGCTACAAAACCAAACTAAAGATGCCCTTTGGCCTGATTTAAGGGTCTTAAAGAAACTGGGTCAATGGCTGGATAAACACTCAGACTTATTCCCCAAGAATCCAGTAGCTGACATTGGGGTTATATATGATTTGAACTCAGCATATGAAAATGTCTTGACAGAGCCAGTTATAAAGGATGAAGCTGCTTATAAGAGACTTAAAGAGATAGATTTAACAGGTGTTACTGAACTGGGCAGGGAAGGGGCTTCCTTTGATGGTGACTTTCCTAATTTCTTTGACTTAATAGAAGAAATGAGTCAAAGACATGTTTTGTATAATGTAATCTATGAAAGTCCAGATGAACCATTAACTGAAGAGAGATTGGCTCCTTATAAGACAGTTATTGTTCCCGATGCCTTTTTAATGGATGATTCCACGGCAAAAGTACTAGAGAATTTCGCTAAATCTGGCGGAGAGCTTATAACCTTTGCTAGAAGGGTAGACAAACTAAAAGACTTCAAAAACTACAGTCAATCCCAGCGACAAGAATTAGTCAGTAAACTAGCTAGTGAAAAGGCAGTTATTGAGACCTTTGGTGGAGATAAGTATGGATTTGCAGTCCACCAAAACAAGGAAGGTAAGTATCTATTGCATATAGTCAACTACAATTTTAACACTACTACCCATAGGATTGACCATTTAGATCAACTTACTTTTGATATAGCCTTTGATGCTAAAGACCTAAAGGTATATAGCTTCCCTAAAAACAAGACTACAAGAGCAGAGCTTGAGGGAGGCAAACTCCAGGTTCAGAATGCTGGAATATATACTGTAGTGGAATTCCTTTAAAGCTGATATAATAAAAAAGGTCTATGTAACAAGAGCAAACAAAATTCTTCTTAATTATGGGTTTCCTCGCTGGCTAATATGGTTTATTAAACATATTAGCTTATGATTAAGATGGAGATCAAAAAACATTTATGAAAGAAGGGTTATAAAGATGAAACGTTCTTTAATAAACCAGCTCATTGATGAAGCAATCGAATTTGTGGAAGGAAGAGGACTAGTATTGCCACCCTTTGCCTATTGGACACCGGAAGATTGGCAGAATATCGGCGAAGATCAACGGGAATTAGTAGATAATATGCTGGGATGGGATGTTACTGACTTTGGANGTGATGATTTCGAAAAGATAGGCTTGTTAATTTTTACGTTCCGAAATGGGAACTTTAACAATAAGGAAAAATATCCTAAACCATATGCAGAAAAACTTTTGCTGGTGGGCGACGGACAGGAACTTCCCTTTCATTTTCATTGGAGTAAAATGGAGGATATTATTAATCGGGGAGGCGGCAATTTAATCATCCAGCTATATAACTCAGACGAAAATGAAGACTTTGCTGATACAGATGTCCATGTAACTATTGATGGACGACATACTATTGTAGAAGCTGGTGGATTCGTTACCTTAAAGCCAGGTCAAAGCATTACTTTGCTACCGGGTCAATATCATCGATGGATTGGGGAAAAAGGGACGGGTAAGGTCATGTTGTTTGAGGTCTCAACCACTAATGATGATACAAGGGATAATCGTTTCCATAGTGCTGGAGACAGGTTACCCACCATTGAAGAAGATGTGTCTCCTAAATATCTAATTTTTAAAGATTATAAAAACTATGTTAACATTTAACTGACAATATAAAAGCTGGCCCTGAAAGGGAGGGAGACCAAGCCCTTCTATTTCAGGGCCAGCATATCTTGACTAGGGGTGTATAAAGTGGAAGTAGATTTTGTGCCTGATAAATATAAAGAATCAATCAAAGATATTTTGAACTTCTGTTTTGAAGGGCCTCCTGGCCATGGAGAAGCCTTTGTAGAGAAAGTTTTTACATCCGAGAATTGTCTGGGCTCTTTTGATGGGGACAAATTGACTGCCCTCTTATATATTTATCCCTATGATATCTTCTATCATGGGGAATCTGTACCNATGGGAGGAATAGGTGCAGTATCCACCTTGCCAGAGTACAGGCATTGCAAGTGTGCAGCCAATATGCTGATAAAATCTTTAAAAGTCATGAGGGATAGGGGCCATGTCTTTTCAGCCTTAGCTCCATTTTCCTATCCCTTTTATAGAAAATTTGGCTGGGAGCTTGGATTTGAGACCAAGAAATACAGGATTCCAATAGATTATCTCAAGGGTTTGGGAACCGGCAAAGGGGATTTCTATCCTGTCACATTAGACCATATTAAAAGTCTTGGAAAACTCTATCAAGGTTTTGTTTCAAAGTACAACGGGACTATAGACAGACAGAGAAGGGACTGGGAAGCAAGGCTTGGAGTATTGGGAGAGAATCGAAACTATGGTTATGGCTATGGGCTCAGCCAAGAGGACCTAAAGGGCTATATTCTTTATTCCATAAATGAGGGAGTGTTCTCTGTTGGAGAGATGGTATATGATTCCTTAGAAAGTAAATTAGAACTTTTAAGATTTGTCTACTATCACAGTGCCCAGGTCAAAGAAATGGTATGGGAAGCTCCTATGGATGATCAAACCCAATTATTGTTGGACAATCCTAGAGTAGAACAGGTAATAGTACCCGGTATGATGATTAGGGTCATTGATGTAAAAAAGCTACTGGAAACCTACAAGTATCCCTCAAGCTACAATGGTTCCTTTACCATAAAAGTAGAGGATAAATGGGCCCCGTGGAATGATGGGATCTTCAGACTGAGCATTGAAGAGGGGATAGCTAGAGTGGAAGGTGAGCTTGATGAATCTGCTAATGTAGAATGCAGCATTCAGTCCTTCTCCCAGATAGCCTTGGGATATATAGGGCTAGACCAGGCAATAAATTTAGGAAAGATAAAGATCAATAGTCTAGATTTCCAGGAGGATTTGAAGACAATATTCAAAAAGCATCCCACCCTAATGACTGGCCAATTTTAGTAAACTTCTTGATAGGATTAACTAGCACAAGATGCTAGTTAATTGTACCTACATTGTAGCAACTATTTAACTTGCTCAGTAGATTTAAGTAAATATATAGAAGTATGTTTAAAGATAATTGATAATGTAGAGGAAGGTATCAAGGTGAAAGATAGGAAAAGGAAATATAATGCAAAGTTTTATCTGAGAATATTTATGGTGCTGCTTATATTAGCAGTATCATCATTTTATGGTTATTTGGATAAGCTAGACCCTGGCTCCACTTATGTAGAGGATAATGAATCATCAGCTATTCCTGACCAAACCGCACCTATTGCTGGTCAAACCATGGAGGTTCATTTTATTGATGTAGGTCAAGGGGATTCAATATTAATCAAGCTCCCATCACAGGAGAATATGCTTATCGATGCAGGGGATAATGGTAAAGAAGGAGTAGTCATAGACTACTTAAAAGATCAAGGTGTAAGCAGGATAGACCATCTCATAGCAACCCATCCCCATGCTGACCATATAGGGGGCATGGACTATGTAATTGATGAATTTGATATTGGTCATATCTATATGCCCAAGGTTGTTCATACTACAAAGACCTATATGGATGTATTGGAAGCTATAGAGAGAAAGAATCTAGAGATTAAGTCAGCAAAAGCAGGAATGACCATACCTCTAGAAGGTGTAACTGCAGAGATCTTGGCACCGGATGGTCAATTGGAGTCAGACAACCTAAATGACTATTCAATTGTAATAAGGCTAAGCTATGGACAGACGATATTTTTATTTCAGGGGGATGCAGAAAAGCTGACAGAAGACTATATACTTGAATCTCATCCTAATATAAAAGCTGATGTTTTAAAGCTTGGGCATCATGGTTCAAGCACGTCCAATACTCCCCAGTATATTGAAGCTGTGGATCCGGACTATGGGATTATTACCGCAGGGGAAGGAAATAAATACGGACACCCCCACAAGGAAATTATGGAACTTATGAATGAAAAGGGTATTACCATCTATAGGACGGATAAAGATGGTAGCATTGTAGTCATATCTGATGGTAAAGAGGTATCCTTTGACAATTGACCTAGAACCTAATCATATGAGGCCAATAACAAGATAGTTAGGGGAGGTGCATGTATGGGAAAAAAGGGAGTTATCGATAGATTTGAAGGGGACTGGGCGGTAGTGGAAATGGATAGTGGAGAATTTCTCGATATGCCCAAGGATACCCTACCTCCTAATGCTGTGGAAGGTAGTGTAATTGCTGTAGATAGCAAGGGGGAGATTACTCTATCCCCCCAAGAGACCCAAAATAGGAGGAAAAAGGTAGAAGATCTGATAGATAAGCTCTTTAAGGACTAGGCAGATTACACTGAACCCGCATTTTTGGATTGTCTATTCTTATCTAGTGCCAGGGATGCAATAAACAAGGAGGTAATGGTAATAATAGCATATATTCCGATAGTATAAAGGGACTTAATCCCCAAATTATCTATGACCCAACCACCGCTATAATTGGCAATAATACCGCTGATACCACCATAAAGGGAAGTAGCTAGAGTCTGGGCAGTAGATTTCAGTTTGTCCGGTGCCAGGGAGTCTATATAATAGACGGCACCATTTAGAAAGAGGGCAAAGGATGGCCCCTGGATCAATTGAGCCAAAATTACCTGTACAGGGCTGGAGGCAGTTAAATAGGCAACTTGCCTAAGGAGGAAGAAAAAGGAGGACGCTAAAATTAGATGTACGGGCTTATAACGCTTCAACAACCTACGACCTATTAAAAAAAATGGTACTTCACTAAAGGCCATCAATGCTGCTGCTATACCTTGACTGCCCGGCTTTGCTCCCACTGATGCCAAAAGACTAGGTAGAAAGGAAGAGGAGGCCTTGTGAGGTATATAGATTACAATAGAGAAGATCAAAAAAGTAATATAGGAATAGTTTTTAAATAGTTGTCCAACCTGCATCTCTCTAAAGTTGACCGACGGTGTAGAAGAGTTTCCAGAGCCTCTATCCTCTATCTTCCTACTTAATAGGATGGTCAGACCAATCATAAAGGCAAATATAATAAAGTTATACTGCATGGGAGCTTTGTCAATTAATAACCCAAATAGAAAAGCAGAAATACTAAATCCTAGAGATCCCCATAGACGAATGGTTCCAAAGGATAGATTTGGCTCATCCCGGATCTCTTGGATTATCCAACTGTCCATCAAAGGAGAGGTGGGAGATTCAAAAATAGTAAGTATTATTAATAAAATGGCCATACCTATGGCAGAGTATATAATAGGGATAAACTGCATAATAATGGCACACATTATTATACACAGCAAAAACACTTTCTTTACTGATCCAAAGTGATCGCTGATCATACCCCAGATGGGTTGGGCAAATACTATTATAAAGGAATTAATGGAAAGCATCGTACCTATAGTTGTGTTAGAAAAACCCTTGGATTGTAAGAATACAACGATGAAAGGGTAATAGGTGGCAAAAGCACCACAGAATACGAACTCCATCAAGGATAGATTTAGCTGCTTAGGATTTATATTATAATATAATCTCTTTAGAACATTCATTGATAAGTCTCCTTTAGGATNGATAGTATACAAAGTGCAAGTATACTTTAGCACAAAAAAGTATTTTTATCTAGATAGAAAAGCAAAAGCCAAGGCAAATAAATAAAGGAAATATTTGAAAAAATAAAGATAAGTTGAGCTAGCAAAATATCTCTTTAATAAATATATTATTTATGATATACTAAAGCAAAATGGCAGGAGAAAAGAGAGCCATGGGAATACGGGGGAGGCCTGGATTCTCGTGGTTTTTATTTTTAGCCCATATATTTCAACAAATGGGAGGAAGTGTTATGATAAAACTTGTGGATCAATCTATAGAACAGTTGGCAAACTTGGATTTTCAATGCTTTTGCGGACAACATCATCAGGTTAGCATAGGAGATATTTGTATAGGCTCAGGTATCCTAAAGGACCTTCCTGAAATCTTATCCCAGTATAAAGGCAAGAAAGTGCTACTTGTGGCAGACAAAAACACCTATGAAGTAGCAGGTCAGCGAGTGATGGATCTTATAAAGAATGAATTTTCAATTAGTAGATTTATCTATCAGGACGATCATCTGGTGGCAGATGCTAAGTCCTTAGGAGCTTTACTAATGGAAATAGAGGATGATACATCTATCATACTCACTGTCGGTTCAGGTACACTCAATGATATAGCGAGATTTGTCAGTGCTAAGACAAGGGTTCCCTATGCTATAGTTGCAACAGCTCCTTCTATGGACGGCTATGCATCTGTAGTATCCCCCTTAATTCGAAATGGTGTCAAAACAACATTTCCTGGGGTCTATCCAATAGCCATAATAGGCGATACGCAAATAATGAAGGAAGCCCCTATGCATATGCTGCAGGCGGGTTTAGGGGATGTATTGGGGAAATATACTGGACTTGCTGACTGGAGAATGTCCAAGATATTAGATCTGGAGAGAAATGAACGCTACTGTGATAATATTTCCCATCTGGTGGAAAGTGCCGTAGACAAGTGCATGGATGCAGCACCTAAGCTTTCCCAGCGATCCGAAGATACCACTCAGGCCATCATGGAGGCTTTGATACTTTCAGGTCTATGTATTGGCCTAGCAGGGCATTCAAGACCTGCATCTGGCTCAGAGCATCAGGTCTCCCACTACATTGAGATGAAGTTTTTGCAGGAGGGCATAGATACCAAATGGCTCCATGGTAACAAGGTCGGTGTAGCTACCCTGGCAATCTTGGAGGCATACAAATACCTCTTTAGCAAGGATATAGAGGATATTAAAAGTTCGGGCAAGTATAGAGAGTTCGACAAGGATAGATGGGTCAAAAGAATAGAAAGATGCTATGGCAACATGTCTAAGCAGATATTAGACCTTAAAGAAAAAGAGCTCCTTCTAGAGGAGATAGAGCGCGAAAATAGGATGAAGCTTATAGAAGAAAAATGGGAAGATATAAAGGCTAATTGCTATTTGAACCTTCCTTCACCCGGTCAACTTAAAGGGCTATTAAAGGATGCAGGGGCCATATATAGTCCCAAGGAATTAGGCGTAGATAGGNAGGAGTTCAAAGACAGCTTGATGGTAGCCAAAGAGATTCGTAATCGCTACGGCATAATGCAGCTATTGGATGATCTGGGTCTTCTAGAGGAAGCAGCAGANTATGTAGTAAATAAATACTATTAAATAAAGAGTTCTTAGGAGAAGGGAGAATTGTTTTTGATGAAACAAGGNCAGATATTAAAGGACAAGAAATACTTTATCCTGGATATGGATGGAACATTCTATCTGGGGGATCGATTGTTAGATGGGTCTTTGGAATTTTTAGATAGGCTAAAGGAGTCAGGGCAGGATTTTCTTTTCTTCACCAACAATTCATCCCAAACCCCGGATGTATATGTGGATAAGCTAAGGAAAATGAAATGTCTGGTAGATGGGGACAAGGTAGTCACCTCTGGTATGGTGACAACCCACTATCTGAAAAAGCATCATGACAAGTCTAGGGTTTATCTACTGGGAACACCTATGCTTGAGGAACAATTTATCAAGGAAGGGATAAATCTAGTTGAAGACAAGCCGGATTTGGTAGTTGCAGGATTTGATACGACCATTACATACGAAAAGCTTACGAGAGCTTGTACCTTTATAAGGGAAGGGGCTAGATTTATAGCAACCCATCCTGATTTTAATTGCCCCACGGAAGACGGATTTATTCCAGATTGTGGTGCCATATGTGCCTTTATTACTGCATCCACGNATGCTGAGCCCAGATACCTGGGTAAACCCTATGAAGAGACCCTTGAATTTGTTCTAGATCATTTAAACTGCACTAAGGATGAAATTGTTTTTGTAGGGGATAGACTTTATACTGATATTGCTATTGCCGCTAACCATGGCGTCACCAGCATTTTGGTCCTATCTGGGGAAACTAAGCTGGAGGATGTTGAAAAGTCTGATGTCCAGCCGGATATTATAGTGGACAGACTGGTGGACATTGTTAAGTGGCTATAAAAAAGCAAGATAATAACAAAGAACCGCGGAATAACTCCGCGGTTCTTTATGTAAGGGGTTTGGGGGTTTGGGTAACTTACGTTATTATAGTAACCCATTTAAGAAAAAATAAACATAAAAAATCAAAAAACCTTTTTAAAATTTACTAATTTTAAGCTTCGAATGAAGAAAAGGTATAAAAACTGGAAAAGGTTCTATTGGCTATTTTACTTAGCCATTACATTTACTAAATCTAAAAGCTAGAAAAAAGCCTTTCGCTTGGAAAAATCGTAAGAATCTTCTTTATTCCTATGTCCCCATCCTAGATTTCTAATAAAATTATTAGAGATAGATAAATAATGAAATAATAGACATAGAGTCAAGGAAATGATATTATTAGTTAAGAGTGGGATATAGTAATTATGATGAATATTATAGATTCCACATAATTACATTTGCAAACAGTTTAATGAAAATTTAATATAGGAGGAATAGTATGAAACAAGTGGAAAAGAATAGTATTAATGCCATTCGGATACTTTCAGCGGAAATGGTAGAAAAGGCAAAGTCAGGACATCCTGGAATGCCTATGGGCGCAGCTCCCATAGCCTATACTCTTTGGGGCAGACAGATGAAGCATAATTCCGCCAATCCCAACTGGGTTGACCGAGACCGTTTTATCCTATCAGCAGGTCATGCTTCACCTCTGACTTATTCTCTACTACATCTATTTGAATATGGACTATCCATGGATGAGATCAAAAGATTCCGTCAATGGGATAGCAAGACCCCAGGGCACCCAGAGTATGGGCATACGGTTGGTGTAGAAACTACAACCGGTCCCCTAGGACAGGGTTTTGCAAATGGTGTTGGTATGGCTATGGCAGAAGCCTATTTAGCTGCCAAGTTTAACAGACCGGGCTATGATATTGTAGACCATTATACTTATGTCCTTGCCGGAGATGGCTGTATGATGGAGGGTATAACTGCTGAAGCCGCTTCATTAGCAGGAACCTTGGAACTGGACAAGCTAATTGTTTTGTATGATTCAAACTCCATTACCATTGAGGGAGAAACCAACATAGCATTTAGGGAAGATGTAGGCAAGCGTTTTGAAGCCTATGGATGGCAGGTATTAGAAGTAGAAGATGGTAATGATATAGATGCCATTAGCAAAGCGCTAGAGGATGCTAAGGCTGAGAAGAAAAGGCCTTCACTACTTATTATTACTACAGAAATTGGTTATGGTTCCCCTGCAAAGCAGGGCAAGGCATCTGCTCACGGTGAGCCACTAGGAGCTGAGAACCTCAAGGCTGCCAAGGAATTCCTAGGATGGGATTATGAAGAGGAATTCTTTGTACCAGAGGACGTTAGAGAGCATATGTCATCTATTACTCAAAAGGGAATTGAGGCAGAGAGGGCATGGCAGGAGAAATGGGATGCTTATGCCAAGGAGTATCCAGAGCTGGTCAAGGAATGGGAAGTATGGCATAGTGATGAACTACCAGTAGATTTATTAAACGATGAGGATTTCTGGAAGTTTGAAGGTGCCAATGCTACCCGATCATCCTCTGGTGAAGTTATAAATCGTCTGGCAAAAGTTTTGCCCAATTTAATTGGAGGTTCTGCTGACCTAGCTCCCTCTACTAAGACATTAATGAATGATAGAGGTAGTTTCTCAGCCGAAGATCGTACAGGATCCAATCTCCACTTTGGAATCCGAGAGCACGCCATGGCAGCTATAGCTAATGGAATGGCTGTCCACGGTGGACTCAGGCCATATGTAGCTACCTTCTTCGTATTCTCCGATTATATGAAGCCAGCCATGAGACTATCGGCTCTAATGAACCTGCCCGTAGTCTATGTATTGACCCATGATAGTATTGGTGTAGGAGAAGACGGACCTACCCATGAGCCTATTGAGCATCTGGCTGCCGCTAGAAGCATTCCTAACTTTACTGTATTCCGTCCTGCAGATTCTAAGGAAACTGCCGCTGGATGGTATGCAGCTCTTACAAGGAAGGATAGTCCTACTGGTCTGGTTCTTAGCCGTCAGAATCTACCCCTGTATGATGAGACAGGTAAAGATGCCCTAAAGGGTGGCTATATCCTATTGGATTCAGAAAAAGAAAATCCAGATATCATCCTTATGGCTTCTGGCTCAGAAGTGGAGCTTATATATAATGCCCATAGCATCTTAAAGGAGAAAGGTATTGATGCTAGAGTTGTGAGCATGCCTTCCTTTGAAATATTCGAAGAGCAATCCGACGAGTACAAGGAGAAGGTACTACCTAAAGCAGTAAGGGCTCGACTAGCTGTAGAGGCTGCTTCTTCATTTGGATGGCATAAATACGTCGGTCTTGACGGCGATACCATTACCTTGGATCATTTTGGTGCCTCTGCACCAGGTGAGATCCTCTTTGAGAAGTTCGGCTTTACAGTGGATAATGTTGTAGAAAAAGCTGAAAATCTCCTTGGTAAATAAGCCAAGACAGATAAACCTAACAAAGAAGGCTAAAAAAAGCTATTAAAATAGCCTTAGATAAAAATGCAGATGAGAATCTCGCTTTTGATTTTCATCTGCTTTTTGTATTAAAAAAGGGAACTGACTACAAGAATCGTTCCCGAGAGTTTATGTTTTTTATAACCTAGTATTTTTCATCTTCATCAGATAGGATCTCTAACTCTAGAGTATCAAAGTCTATGGGCTCGATAAAGTTATCCTGAGTCAAAACTATCCTTTTATAGTCCTCATACTCCCTTTGATTTTTAGGCAGCCATATGGGGCGCTGAAGATCGAATTCATAACAAATCTCATGTACACAGCTATAAAGAGCCTCCTCTTGCTCTATATCATTTTCCTGGCATTCAGCAACCATATCCTGCACAATTCTATTATTTTTTCTAATTAGTCCCCAAACTCTAAGCATATTATAAATCTCCTTACCAAATATTAATAATCAACAAAGCATAAATCGTCCATTTATATTGTATTTTTCCCTTGATTTATGGTTACTCTCCTCAATATAAGGATTTACTTTAACTTCCTACAAAATTTGGATTAATTATTTTTTATTATACCAGACAAAGAATGGGAAAGGGAAGAGAAATTAGGGAGTTTAGCTAGAAAAAGGGGAAGATACAGGTAGCTGGGAGGTATTGAGCTTGATTAATAGATTTATTAGGCTTCTTAGACAATTCTATCATGGTATTATGGAGGATGAGGTCCTTGCTTTAGGGGCTCAGATGGCCTACTATCTAATTCTATCTTTCTTTCCTTTTTTAATATTTCTTATAGCATTAATCGGGTATAGTCCCATCTCCAGCCAGCAGGCCCTGGAAGGCTTATTAGCCATTCTTCCAGATGAAGCCTATATTCTAGTAAGGGACACAGTTGTTGATATAGTAGATGCAAAGACTGGAGGCCTAGNCCCTATAAGTGGAATTCTGTCCCTGTGGTTTGCTTCAAACGGGATTGGCTCTATAATTACAGGCCTTAACAAAGCCTATGACGAAGTAGAGGGAAGGCCATTTTGGAAAGTAAAACTAATCTCTATAGGCTTTACTCTATTGCTGACCCTGACAATAATCTTTTCCTTTGTTCTCCTGATTTTTGGTGGTGTTATAAAGCGCCAATTAATCGATGGAATGGAACTAAAACCCATTTACCAAGGGATCTGGGATACTGGCCGCTATATTTTTATTTCAATGGTCATATTGCTGGTATTTATAGGACTCTATAGATTTACACCCAGTAGAAAAATGACATGGCGGGAGGTTATCCCCGGTGCTATTTTCTCTACTCTAGGATGGTTAGGTGCTTCCCTGGCTTTTGCCTACTACGTAGATAACTTTGGCAATTATTCTAAATTNTATGGAAGTATTGGTGGAGTGGTAATCCTTCTCATCTGGCTTTACTTTAGTGCGGTTATTTTACTTCTGGGAGGGGAACTAAATGCAGCTCTAGCCTATACAAGAGAATCCAAAGACAAGGTGGGAAATGATTAGATTCTTAAGGGGGTTATTAGAGGAATTATAAGGGAACTATAAGTTAGAAAGCTCATAAATTGGGCATTATACAAGGATGGATAAGTAAGAATAGCTTGACTTTTTTTTAGCCGGTCACTATAATAAGCATATTCGAGTTTAATTATGGAGGTTTTTTTATGGGTATCAAGGTTGCCAAATTTGGGGGATCTTCCCTTGCAGATGTAGAACAATTTAAAAAGGTAGGCTCTATAGTCATGATGGATGAAGAGCGTAGGTACATAGTTCCTTCTGCACCAGGGAAAAGGCATTCTAGTGATCACAAGATTACTGATCTTCTTTACCTTTGTCAGGAACATGCCCAAAAAGGTGTCCCTTTTGGCGAAGTATTTGAACTAATTTCTACTAGATATTTGGAGATTGTAGAAGGACTGGGTTTGTCTTTGGATTTGGAACCCATCCTTGAAGACATTAGAGAGAAGATTTTGGGAGGATATTCTGCCGAGTATACTGCTAGCCGGGGAGAATACTTAAACGGCATAATTCTGGCTGAGTTTTTGGGCTATGAGTTCGTCGATCCGGCAGATATGATTTTCTTTACCCAAGCTGGAGCTTATG
>JGI24707J26582_10002513_pt1 | contig 13674 bp, 13 predicted proteins | sample BioPla1DNA1_FD_26582 | JGI IMG/M metagenome (IMG submission 26582) | reverse complement strand
ATATATGAATATTATAGAGAAATCGAAGAAAATATTTCTAAATAAAGAATTTATATTATTTATAATTATAGGTGTAATAAATACATTTAATGGAGTGATTTTTTCCTTTATATATTCAAGTTTATTAAATGAAAATGTAGCCTTTATCCTAGGTTACATTTCCGGTTTAATTATTTCTTATCTTTTAAATAGTTATATTACTTTTAAAGAGAAAATATCCTTCAATAAATTTATAAAGTTTACAGTTTCTTATATACCCAATTTTTTAATTCAAAATATAGTTGTAATAATTACTTTAAATATTTTAGGACTGCATAAACTAATTGCTTACTGTTTAGCAGCAATAATAGGAATTCCAGTAACATTTATATTATTAAAGTTTTTTGCTTTTAAAAAGGGATGATTCATAGTTAAATCATCCCTTTAAATTTAATATTATTTGGAATATATTTGAAAATATGATATTATTATAAGATAGAAGCAGATAACTCTAAAATATATATTATTTTAGATAGTAGTTTAAAGAGAGTTTATATTGTAGCAGATATTCATTAATGTAGGAGAAAGAAATGAAAAAAATTATATCTATTTTTGCAATGTTTTCTTTAATTATTTCACTAGCAGCTTGTGGAAATAACGAAGCCATTAAAGAAAGTAAACCTATAAATATTNAATTAGCAGCATTAACTGAGGAAGAAGAAAAGATTATAAATCTATTTGGACACAACGAAGACAGTAAAGTTTATGATTATACAATTGATGAAAGTATTACAACAATTCACGTTAAGAAATATATTTTAGATGATAACTTAGAATGNACAGAGACAGACAAATCTGGCACAGTAGTTAAAAGTTTAGAAGGCAGAATAGCATTTACTTTAAATGAAACTGGAGATTTAAGAGTAGGTTTTCAGGAAAATGGAATAAGCTCTTCCTGNGGTAAGAATTCAGAAATAAATATAGATGCTTCAACCAGCATAAGATCAACTTCCTGGTTTGATGGTGCTGACATTATTTATGAAGAAGAAATACCATTAGCAATACAAATATTTACTAACTCAGATGTAGTTACAAACTATAGTACAGATGGCTTTTACCATACAGAAAAATTAGAGGGGCATGATAAGGTGATAGCAATAACCATAACATTTTCACAGGATCAATTATGATAGTCAGGAAGGTAATTATTTGTGGAATAGAAGGAGAAAGATAAATCAAGAGTCCTTTCATTAGTGAAATTTACAGAAAAATAGGATTATAAGATATTTGATATAATAAAATTTAAGTGGTGAGTAATATGATTAAATGTGAAAAATGTAATAGTAAATTTACTATTAAAAACAGAATAAATACACTTTTTGATAAGAATAAAATATTAGTTTGCCATAGTTGTGGTTCAAAATATGGTCAATCATTAATTCAGGTAAAAATAAGTTTTATATTATCTGCAATTATATTTATTATAATGAACAATAAAATTCGTCTATATATAAGTAATTGGATTTATAGTGATTTTCTAATAGAAATATTAAGGTTAGGCCTTGGTGCAATGTGGATGATTAGTTTTGTCTTTCTGTCTCAATTTTGGAGTGGATATAGTAATTATAAATAATAGCGGAGATAGTTTTAAGACCATTGGATTTTAGCAGGAACATAGTTCAGGTGGTATGGCTAATGCTGATAATAGCCTTATAGATCCTGGACAAGAATTTAAAATGTTTATAGAAACTAATGAATTTATAGACCATCTGTCTTTTATAAACTGCTTTAATTATACAGTTAAAAACAGATGGTTTTCTTTATAAAAGCATAATAAAATATATATCCAAATGATGATAAAATTACATTAAATAAATTTTCTGGTTTAGAAAGTATAGGAGGATGTATAAAGTAATATAAAAGAATTTAAAAACTTATTGACAAAAAGGAAATTATTTGATATTATAACAATATACTTAATAACGAATTGTTAGCAAGTGCTAAAAATAATAAAAACATATTGATAAGGAAAGAAATTATTTTTTAAACACACTTAATCACAAAATGTTAATAACAACTAAAAATATGATATATTAATATGAAGTAAAGCAATACAGTGGAGGTGTAAGTAAGTGATCAAAAAAGAAGTATTAAACAAAAATGGATTAACAGAAAAGGAATTNTTGCTTGAATACAAACCTGGAAATTATGAAAGACCATCTGTAACAGTAGATATGCTTTTATTTACAGTGGTAGAAAAAGAAGTTGAAGATATTAGAAAATTAAATGAAAAAGAATTAAAAGTGCTTCTTATAAAAAGAAAGGACCACCCATATATTGGACAATGGGCAATACCTGGAGGATTTGTTGGAATAGATGAATCTTTAGAAGATGCAGCTTATAGAGAGCTTAAGGAAGAAACAAATGTAGACAATGTATATATGGAACAGTTAGCAACCTTTGGAGATATTAATAGAGATCCGAGAATGAGGGTAATATCAACAGCCTATATGGCATTGGTACCAAATGAAAACTTAAATCCTATTGCAGGAGATGATGCTGAAGATCTTGCTTGGTTCACTGTTAGAAAGGATTTAGGAATTAAATCTCAAGATGGATTAATTACAAACTTAACTTTGGAAAATAAAGACTTAGGCATAAAGATAGATTATTATATAAATGAAAGGCATTCATTTAAAGGAATAACTAAAGTTAAAGATGCAGACTATGAATTAAGTGAAAATTCTACTCATGCTTTGGCCTTTGACCATTATAAAATTATAGATATGGCAATAAATAGATTAAGAAATAAACTTGAATATACAACACTTGCATTTAACTTGGTAAAGGAATATTTTACAATAGCAGAGATTCAGTCCATTTATGAAATAATTTTAAATAAGAAATTCCATAGAATGGAGTTTACAAGAAAAATAAAGAAAATGATAATAGAAACAGATATGGTTAGCAACAATAAGGGTCATAGACCAGCTAAATATTATAAATTTAATAAAAACTGGGTGCATGAATTTTAATTAGATAGAGTAGAGTTGAAAAAGANCAAAAGAACAAAAGAAGAAAAGAAACTAAAGGGGATAATTCTTACGTGCCAATGAAGTCTCAACAGGAAAGAATATTCCTCACCTATATAAATATATTATTGAATGAAATTTAAAATTAAGAACTAGATTATTTTTTAAAATAACTTAATAACAAAATATGAGCAAGAGAAAGGAAAGGATTATTATGATGAAAGAATTGTTAGAAATGAAAAAAGAATACATCGGAGAAGTAGGATCTGCTAGTGATTTTAAAAAGGATGAAACTGCAATTGTAATTGTAGATATGGTAAATGGTTTTGTTCATAAAGGGAATATGGCATCACCAAGGGTTAAGGCAATGGCACCAAATATAGCTAGTTTATTGGAGAAGTTTAAGGATTCTAAAAAGGTATTCTTTAAAGACTGCCATACAAAAAATAGCAGGGAATTTAAAGCTTATATAGAGCATTGTATAGACAAAGAGGAAATAGGAATAATAGATGAACTAAGAAAATATGCTTATGATGAAAATTCAACAAGAATAAATAAAAATAGTACAAATGGATTTTTAACAAAAGACTTTGGACTTTGGTTAGAAGCAAATAAAAATATTAAAAACTTTATAGTAGTGGGTTGCGTAACAGATATTTGTGTCAGTGATTTTGCAAAGACATTGAACTGTTATATATGTGAGCATAATTTAGATAAAAATGTAATAGTTCCAATAAATTGTACTGAAACTTACGAAGCCGGCTCTCATAATGCAGAAATTATGAATATAGTAACACTTTATAGCATGAAGCTTGCTGGAATAAAAATAGTTGATGAAATAAAATAATAAAAATTTGGAGGTGAAACTTTATGATTAACTATTTTCTACAAAATGTTATTGACAGGTTAATTAATGACGACAAATTAAAAGAAATTGAAGGAACCATCAGCAAAAGCCATAGAAAGGTTTATAAGTCTGGAGGAGAGTATAAGGAATTTAGGGTTAAGCTAGTTTGTTTTGTTAACACTTCCGCATGGTTTAAAGAGTCAATAAGCTTTACTATTAAAATAAATTCCTTTGATAACAAAATAGTTGTAGAAGAGCATTTTAGTAGTGTAGAAAATAAAATTTTTAAAAGAACTCCAAGTAAAAGTGTTTCTGACTACATTGCAAATAGAATCATAAAGTTTCAATCTAAAAATGATAATGAAAAAAAGCTTGAAATAGTTTAAATAAGGAGGAGAAAAATATATGAAAAAAATAGATATAAAAAATGAAAGAAATTTAACAATGCTTATGGATTTTTATGAATTAACAATGTCAAATGGTTATTTAAAATCGGGCCNCAAAGATACAATGGTTTGTTTTGACATGTTTTTTAGAAGAGTACCAGATGGTGGTGGCTTTTCAATTGCAGCAGGACTTGAACAACTAATAGAATATATAGAAAATATAAGATTTACTAAAGAGGATATAGAATATTTAAGAAGTAGAAATTTATTTGAAGAAGAATTCTTATTATACNTAAAAGATTTTAAATTCACAGGAAATATAAGTGCAATACCAGAAGGAACTCCTATATTTCCATATGAACCTATTGTTACAGTGACAGCTAAAGCTATAGAGGCACAATTTATAGAAACAATACTTCTTTTAACTGTAAATCATCAAACATTGATTGCTACTAAAGCAAATAGAGTTGTAAGAGCTGCTAAAGGTAGAACTGTATTTGAATTTGGAGCAAGAAGGGCTCATGGCTACGATGCTGCCATTTATGGAGCAAGGGCGGCATATATTGCAGGGGTGCATGGAAGTGCCACAACAATTAGTGATTCAATNTTTGGAGTTCCTGCTGTTGGTACAATGGCTCATTCCTGGGTACAATTCTTTAAAGATGAATTTGAGTCATTTAAGGTTTATGCAGAGACTTATCCAAATGATTGTACATTACTTGTAGATACCTATAATGTCTTAAAGTCGGGTATTCCAAATGCCATAAAAGTTCATAAGGAAGTATTAGAACCAATGGGAAAAAGATTAAAGGGAATTAGATTAGATAGTGGAGACTTAGCTTACCTTTCAATTCAAGCTAGAAAAATGTTAGATGAAGCTGGTCTTGAAGATTGCAAAATAATAGTATCTAATAGTTTAGATGAATATACAATAGAATCTTTATTAAATCAAGGGGCTAAGATCGATATGTTTGGAGTTGGGGAAAGACTTATAACTTCAAAGTCTGAACCTGTATTTGGAGGTGTTTATAAATTAGTTGCAGTAGAAGAAAATNGTGAAATGATGCCAAGGATTAAGGTTTCAGAAAATGTAGAAAAGATAACAAATCCAGGTGTTAAAGAAGTATGGCGATTATATGAGAAGGATACAAATGTTGCAATTGCAGATGTAATAACTTTAAAAGATGAAGTTATAGATGACAGCAAGGAATATGAAATATTTGACCCAATTCATATTTGGAAAAAGAAAAAATTAAATAATTTCTACGCAAAAAAATTACAAGTACCTATATATAATAATGGTCAATTGGTTTATGAATCTCCAAGCTTAGAAGAAATAAGAGAATATTGCAAGAGCCAGGTGAACACAATTTGGGATGAAGTAAAAAGATTTTCAAACCCTCATAAATATTATGTTGATTTATCAAAGGANCTATGGTTTTTAAAGAAGGAAATGTTAGATAAAATAAATGGAGAATAATAAAAAAGATTCCTAGTGGTGATGTAATATTTGAATATGATATACGTAAAATTGGAGATCATAAAATTTTNGTTCTAGAATTAGTAGAATATAATAATGGTCATACCAAAGAATCTATTGGAAATGGTGAAAAATAAACTTACGTATTTGATGAGAACATTAAATTTGAATAGTAAAATTAAAGGTCGCAATTTTGTTGACCTTTTTTCGTAAAATATAGTGAACATAACTTAATTGAAGTAAAGAATATTAAATGATACAATAAAGAAAAAAATAAAAGAATAACAGGACTTTAGATAGTTTTTAGTCAAATCTATCTAAAGCCTTATTATTTCCCTGTGCTTTTACCAGATAATTTTTATATGCTTCAAGCTTATTTTTATATTATTATCATAGTAAAATTAAAATAGCAGGTATAAATACAATCTAAAATATATAATAAAGACAGCCTTGTGGAAAGGATGAAATTTTATTAAAGTGGTTTTCATTTGAGCTCAAATATAAATGATAATCAACATATTTAGTAAGGGGATTTTCAGTTAAGTCCCTTAATTTATTGAATTTACTAAAAATGTTCATGAAGATCACCTCATGAACATTATATATTATTCTGTAAATTATAGTTTTCTCAATTTAAAAATCTATTCCTTCAAAGTACTGGCTTAGTGTATAAGCAATTCCATCTTCTTCATTAGATAAAGTAACTTCATCAGCTATAGCCTTTAAATCAGCTACAGCATTTTCCATGGCCACACCAATTCCTGCATACTTAACCATGGAAGCATCATTATGCCCATCTCCAAAGGCAATCATTTCCTCTCTTTTGTATCCTATAGGAATTAAAACAGTATCTAAAGCCTTAGCCTTATCAATTCCCTTTGCAGTAAATTCAAAGTAGAAAGGAGCAGTAAACATGCAGCTTAAAGTATCTTTAAAAGGCTCCATCATTTCCTTGTAGTGTTCCTTAAGATACTCTGGATCTCCTGCAGTTAATATTTTATTTAATGGATAGTCTGCAAAAGCTGCTAAATCATCCATCTCACATAACTTAAATTTTCCGCCACGGGATTCATATTTAATTATATTAAAGGGTTTACCACCATTATCTATGTAGCAATCATAAACATCATTTACATACATATAATCATCTTTATCAATCATAGGTTTAACCTTAAACTTCTTCATATGCTCTAAAACTGCTTGCCCTTCTTCAACTGTCATAGTTTCATTAAATAGAACCTTATTAGTTTCACAATCAACAACCTTAGAGCCATTAAAAGAAACTAATAGCCCATGATTTTCATCCATTTTCAGCTCTTTAGCAAAGTCCATTAAGCCAGAAGTAGGTCTTCCAGAAGCAAGTATTAATATTGCCCCCTGTTCCTGAACCTTCATTAAAGCATCCTTAGTCTTTTTTGTTATAACTTTTTCACTATTTGTTAATGTACCATCTACATCTAGAATAATTACTTTTATCTTACTCATATATCATGTCCCCCTATGTTTTTTTATTAATTATAACAAAAAAATCTCTTATAAATAATAGATGAATTAAATTGAATNATTTTTGTCACAAATAATAGAAAGTAGGAAATAAAAATGAGATAAATGTTTCAACAATTTTTTCTTCTTTTAATATGATATAGTACCACTGAAGTCCGAAACTTATTTAACAAAAATTTACAAAACAATTATTAAAAAACATATATAATTAAAGTACATATATAATTAAAGTACATATTTAAATAAAGAAAAATATGCCTAGATAAAATTTTGGAAAACCACTATAATGGTTATATAGTAAAAAAAGATGAATGAATATATGAATAACTAAAATATATTTATTCAAGTTTTTTTACTACAAAAATTTTATAAAGTATTAAGGTGCAACATATTAAATTTATTTTCAACCCTAGAATAGTATTAATTCTTAATATACTTCTAAGACAAAGTAAATTTAAACAAAGGAATAGCACTTCGGAATTATATGAAACAAAAGTAAAAAATAAATAAATTATATTTAGCTGAGTTTATTTCTAAACTTGGCTATAGAAGGAGTTTAAATGGAAAATACAGAAAAGATCAAAAAAAATATTAAAAACAAGAGAAAAAACAAAAGCAAAAAGAAAAGTAAATTAAAAGTTATTCCTTTAGGTGGAATAGGGGAAATAGGAAAAAATTTAACTGTCTTCGAATATGAAGATGAAATTATAATAATAGACTGCGGAGCATCCTTCCCAGATGAAAGTCTATTAGGAATAGATATTGTAATTCCAGACATAACATATTTATTAAAAAATAAAGATAAAATTAAGGGCTTTTTCATAACTCATGGCCACGAGGATCATATTGGTGCTCTACCTTATGTTCTTAAAAAAATAAATGCCCCTATATATGGAACGAAGTTTACTTTAGCATTAATAGAAAGCAAATTAGAAGAACATGGAATACTGAATGACTGTACTTTAAACATGGTTAAGCCAGGAGATATTCTAGAGAAAGGAAAATTTAAAATTGAATTTATAAGAACAAATCATAGTGTGGCAGATGCAGTTTCTATTGCTCTTCATACGCCTGTTGGAATAATTGTTCATACAGGTGATTTTAAAATTGATTATACTCCAATTGATGGGGAAGTTATAGATTTGGCTAGATATGCTCAATTAGGAAAAAAGGGAGTTTTACTTCTATTAGCAGATAGTACTAATGCAACCCATCCAGGATATACAATGTCAGAAAAAATGGTAGGAGAATCATTAAACAACCTCTTTGCAAAGGCTGAAGGAGATGGACGAGTAATTGTAGCAACCTTTGCAACAAGTACACATAGAGTTCAACAAATTGTAAATGCCTCGGTAAAAACTGGCAGAAAGATCGCTTTTAGTGGAAGAAGTATGGAGAAAATTTCAGAAATCGCTATTGAATTAGGATATTTAGAGGTTCCAGAAGAAATGGTAATTGATTTAAATGATATCAATAAATATCCAAGCGAGCAAATTACAATAATAACAACAGGAAGCCAAGGAGAGCCAATGGCTGCTCTAACAAGGATAGCTTCAGGAAACCATAGAAGTATTCAATTGGAAAAGGGGGATACTGTTATTATATCCTCAAGTCCAATCCCAGGTAATAAAAAGGCTGTATCTAATGTTATAGATGATTTAGTAGAAAAAGGAGCAAAAGTAGTTTACGGAGAAATGGAAGAAATCCACGTTTCAGGCCATGCTTGTGAGCAAGAACTTGAACTAATTCATGCACTACTTAAGCCTAAGTTCTTTATTCCTGTTCACGGTGAATATATGCATTTAATAGCCCATGCTAGAATTGCAGAAAACATGGGAATGGAAAAAGAAAATGTCTTTTACTTAGAAATGGGAGACGTTTTAGAATTATCTAGAAAAGAAGCTCGTGTAGTTGGGAAAGTACCTTCTGGAAGAGTTCTTATAGATGGAATTGGAGTAGGAGATGTAGGAAACATTGTCTTAAGAGATAGAAAGAACTTATCACAAGATGGTATTGTAACAGTAGTAACTGCAATAGATAAAGTAAGCAAGACAATAATATCAGGACCAGATATTGTTACAAGAGGTTTTGTATATGTTAGAGAGTCAGAGGAATTGCTGGCAGAAATAANGGATATTGTTACAAGGGAAGTAGAAAAATGCCTTGATAATAACATAACTCAATGGGCAGAAATAAAAAATAATGTAAGAAAGGAAGTTTCTAGCTTCATATATAAAAAGATAAAAAGAAAACCAATGATTTTACCTGTTATTACAGAAATATAATAAATAGTTTACTTTGACATTAGGGAGATTTTCATTTTTGAAACTCTCCTTTCTTAATTTTAAAAACTATCTGTTAAATAAATCTTATAAAATTCTTAAATATATATTAAAGGTCTTCTTTTTTCATCAAACTTTTAATAATATAAGGTTAAATAATTCTATTAAACATTTAAGGAGGCTATTATGAAAAAGAACTTATTAAAGTTTACTGCAGCTTGTTCCCTTACCTTATCTTTATTTGGTTTAAATGTACAAGCTCAAAATAAAGAAAGAGTTACTTTTGGAATTGACCTAACAGATGCTCAGGAAAGTGAAATGCTTAAAGAATTTGGCGTTTCTGAAAGTGAAGTTAGTATAGATAGAATTACAAATGAAGATATAATAAAACAACTAGGTTTAGATCCTAATGATTCCATCCAATTATCAAGGGGGATGTTATTCCTCCTCTTATGTTAAACTTACAGATAAGGGGGGAATACAAGTAGAGTCAAAAAATTTAACTGAAGTAACATCTCTTATGCTTTCAAATGCCCTAGTTACCTCTGGAGTTACAAATGCTGAGGTTAAGGCAAGCTCACCTTTCCCTGTTACTGGGACTTCTGCCTTATCTGGAATTTTAAAAGGTTTTGAAGGAGCTAAAGGTGAGGAATTATCTTTAAAAAATAAAAAGACGGCCCAAGAAGAAATAGAAGTAACTTCAGAGCTTGGAGAAAAAATAGGCTATGATGAAGCTGCAAAAGTTATTAATGATGTTAAAATACAAATTATTAAAGAAGCACCAAAAAACAGTGAAGAAATTTCTGAAATAGTAGAAGAAGTTACAAACAACTATTCAATTGAAATATCCAATGAACAAAAAGAAGAAATAAAATTATTAATGAGCAATATAAATAAGCTAGACATAGATTATAGTGAAGTTAAGGATACCTTAAAGAACATAGGATATCAAATTGCAGAAGCTCTAAAAGAATCAGGTAAGGAAATTCAAGAGAGTGGATTTATTAAGGATCTATTAGCTGCTTTAGGTAATTTTTTTACTAGCATCTTTGATTTTATAAAAGGTTTATTTGATTAATATAGAGACGAAGATAAATAGATATGTTTTTCATTCTATTTATCTTTGCATAGTATATCTGTTACTTAGTAATAAAGTAAAAACACATTTAAATGGATAGTTGAATATTAATATTAAGAAATCTACTTTCTAATAGGTGCATTAATAATAGAAGTTATAAGAACAAGGTTCCCTTAATATAATTAAATACAGAGTTTAAAATTTATTAAACTCATGTTTATAAATAATAAAAAGGAGAGATGTAAATGTTAAATAAGAGTTTTGAAGAAAAGTTAACAAAGCATCATGAAAACAAGGATAAGGAAATTGTTGAATGTAAGAATTTAGAGGTTGAATGTAAAGGTTTAAATGACAAGCAGGAAGAATTAGATAAATTTTGGGATTGGGAATATTCTCTAAGTGATATGTAGCTATATAAGGTGAATATGGATATATCTTATTTGTAATAAAGGGCGTAAATATTTACGCCTTTTTTATTTAAAAAATATAAAAGTTAGTTGTTTAAACAAGTTGTGTTATAATAAATTTATAGCTATAATTATAATAGGCAAATAATGAATACGTTTAAGCTAGTTTACTTTTAAGTAGTTTTAATAAGTTTAAATACATAAGAAAGGAAGTTAATATGATGACTGAAAGAGAAAAAATGGAAAAGGGCTATTTATATGATGCTAACTATAATGAGGAAATAATAAAGGAAAGGGAGAACGCTAAGGATTTATGTTTTGAATATAATAATTTAAAACCTTCTGATATAGATAATCAAAGGGCTATAATGTCCAAGCTTCTAGGAAAGACAAAAGGTAATTTTTATGTAACAGCTCCATTTTACTGTGATTACGGCTACAATATTGAGGTAGGTGAAAACTTCTATTCAAACCATAACCTAGTTATTTTAGATGGTGGTAAAGTCACCTTTGGAGATAATGTATTTATTGCTCCTAATTGTTGCTTCTCAACTGCTGGTCATCCTCTTGATTCAGAGCAAAGAAATAAGGGACTAGAATTTGCTTACCCAATAACAGTAGGAAATAACGTTTGGTTTGGTGCTGGAGTAATAGTATTGCCTGGAATTACTATTGGAGATGATGTTGTTATTGGTGCTGGAAGTATAGTAAACAGAGACATACCATCAGGAGTAATAGCTGCTGGAAATCCTTGCAGAGTTATAAGAGAAATTACTGAAGAAGATAAGAAAAAATATTGGAAAGATGAAAAATAATATTTAATATAAAAGGGCATGACAAAAAAATCATGCCCTAAAAAATTATAATGCTTTATCAAAGATTCTTAGTAATCTTAAATAGTGATTTGCTTCTCTTAATACGTGATCCCCTAATAAAGGTATTATTATTGATCTAATATCACAATTTAATAAGCCAATTGTACCCGCTTTCTTAAAGTTTCTAATATCCTTAGTAGCTTCTAAGTCCTTTTCAGTAAGGTTAGCAATACTATCATTTAATTTTATAGCCTTAGCTGTTAATTTATCAAATTCTTTCCCAAAATTGTTAGCTGTTTTAATTAAAGCCTCTTCTGTTGGATCTAATAATCCTCTAATGAATTTAACGTGTTCAGCCATAATTCTATTCCAGAATCTTTGTTGTTCTACAGCTTCACGAGCTATATCAATTTTTTCTCTCTTTTGTATTCTTGATAATAAACTATGGAAGAATATTGCCTCTCTTCTTATATGCTCTATTAAAAGTGGGTAATTAAAAGTAAATATGCTGCAATCTAATTGAGCATCTAAAACCTTTGTTTTATAATCAATAAATTTTCTAACTACTGCTAAAACCTTATTATTTAAATCTTTAACTAAAGGTTCAAGTTTTCTTGGAATATCTCTCTTACATCCCGGTGTAAGGTTAGCTTCAGCCTTAGAAATTTCAGGATTAAGAGGAATTGTAGTTAAGAAAGTTGTAGCCTTTTCAGCAGCCACTGTAAACTCAGTTACAATTTCTCCAGATTTCTTTACAGCTGGACTAATTACACCATCTGAAAGAGCAACTGTTTTCTTTAGTAGTTGTGTAAATATTACTCTAAAGTCATCCCCTCTTTCTGCAAGATTAGTATTCTTTGGTGTAAAACCTGCCTCTAGGAAAAAAGCATGTTCCTTCATTATTCTAATGAAGAATAAATTCAATTCAAGAGATTGTCTTATGAATTCTTTTGTTGATAACATTTTTTATCCCCCTCGTTTATTAAACTCAATAAAGAGTATTATTATAAGACAAAATAATACCCTTACTACAAGATATGCACTATGTAAACTTATGTTCTAAAATGTTATTACATTATTTTTAATAGCTTGGAGTTTAATGTATAATATGAATATAAGATAAATATAGGCATTTATAAGAAGGTGAGAAATATGAGAGAAAAAATACTAATTACTAAAATATAAGTATAGGATGGAGGGGTGAGAATGAAGAAAAAAATTTTATTATGGGCTCTAATAATTACTTCTATTATGACTATTGGGTGCTCTAATAAGGCATCAAAAGAAGATGGCTACATTGATAGTGTAATTATAGATGAAGATACAAGAAAAACTATTGATAGTGAAGCTGAAATTAGTGTATCTCAAGTCGCAAAGATTAAAATAGATACCAGTGAATTATATTCTGGAACCTTCGTAAATGGAGTAGTTCAATATTATGAATACTATCTAGATAGGGAAACTGACCCATTTACTCAATTTCCAAAACATTATTTAGAAACTTTAAGGATAGGAACAATAACTAATGAGAAAGACGAGAACAATTTAAATATTATTAGTTGGGAAGATAAAGATATTAAAGGACAGATGCTAGTCCCATATATGTATGGAAATAGATTTCTGATCTTTAAAGATAATAAAATATATAACTTTGGTGAAAAGGGTGACCTTATAGAATTAAAAGCTTATGAAACTCAAATTAAAGAGAATCCAGAATATTTAAATCGCTTTGAACCCCATGGAAATATAAATTTGCATTATATTGAGGAAGATAATTTAAAGCTTGCCATAGTGGATATAGAAAAAGATGAATATTATGAATTATATAAAAATGATTTTGAAATATTTAAAGATAACTCCTTTAA
>JGI24707J26582_10002509_pt1 | contig 13687 bp, 15 predicted proteins | sample BioPla1DNA1_FD_26582 | JGI IMG/M metagenome (IMG submission 26582) | reverse complement strand
TTTTTCACTCGGTTACTAGATTTTCTTCACGATATAAGGCTAGTAATAAATCCACCATTCTTCCGTAACTTTTTACCCCGTCAGCTTGGGCATTGGCTTTAAGGTAGGTGTCATTAATTTTATTTGATATGGTACTGATTACAGTATCGTCATACTTAGCCCAGAATTCTGAATTTGCCTTGATGTCTTTACGCACTCCATCCCCATAGAGATCTCTAATTTTAAAATACAAGTCTACATCCTGATCATATAAAGCATTGCTAGAGGATATTAGAGCCAACATGGTGCTGCTATATTGCATTTCCACATTGTCAGATTTCATTCCTGCAATGTAAGATATGAAATTTGCTTCATCCTCTCTCATAACCCCTCGTAAATGAGCCATTTCATGAAGCATGGTAGCTGGTATTGAGTAATCGGAAACATGAACATTTACATTAGCCTCCATGGTAAAGGGTATGAAAATACCAGTAATCTCTGTACGTGTTAATAAGGAGGAAAGTAATATGGGTTTTGGACGGCCATATTTCCCTTTTAAAATGGGATAATCCTCAGCTAATTTGTTAAAGGCATCTTTAGCAATTTCAGCCAGTTTATAGGTGCTCATGGACAATTGAAACACACCTTCATCATCGGTCTTTGGTATCTGCTCCCTTAATTGATTTGCTTGCAAGGTAAGGCTTTCAGTCAGCATAAACAACTCTTCCACCGAGGATTCCCNTANATCAAGGCCAGAATATTGACTAAAGGGATGCCGATAATAATTTAATCCCCCTAGGATGGTAAAGAGAAATATGGTAAGGCTGAANAAACATANGATGTTCAANCTCCCAAGAAAAATTCTCCTTCTCCTATGTTCACGATTTTTAATCAGCTTTCCTATAAAGCGAATAAGAAGAATAGGGAATAGAACAAGAGAAAGCAAAAGTAATATCTCTGCCAATGAAAACGGGAATAAGCCGGTTATGGTTGAAATAATTTGTGATAACCATTTATAGATATGCCTTGCATAAATCTGCTCCGCAAAATAACTACTCTTCCTTGCAAGAATAATAAGAATAAGAGAAATTGGNGCTAAAGCCAATAGGTAAATGCGTTTATACTGAAANATCTTCTTCATNCGCCCCTCCCACATCCCAACTAGTTTGTTTATGGTTAGTTAAATAGTATCATTTATCCGAGGACTACGCAATATGATTCAGGGTAGAATCATGTCAGTAAATGTTTCCCATTGGGTTCACTTCTGCAGGATGAATCAATTTAAATATTATGAAAAAATTTAAGGGTTCATTGAAGGGACTTTCCAACAAACAAAAAAACACCCAAAAAGGTGTTTATTATATTGATTATTTAAAATTTCCTTATCATTAATCGAGGTGACAGGATTTGAACCTGCGGCCTCTACGTCCCTAACGTAGCGCTCTAACCAAACTGAGCCACACCTCGATTTCCGACTTAATCTATATCGATTGATTAAAAGAGATCGGATAAGCTGCTGGGCGGACTTGAACCGCTGACCTCTTCATTACCAATGAAGTGCTCTACCATCTGAGCTACAGCAGCATTTATACTTTCTTGTAAGTCATCTTGGGTTAGCTATCCTAACTGCAGCTCTTGCTTATATTTCTTTCAATACCTGATTAAGTTTCATTTTTATCCTTGTCAGTGCATTGTCAATTGTCTTAGGTTCCTTACCCAATACCTCTGCAATTTGCTGGTATTTAAGATCCTGCATATATAAGCTTAGAACTTGTTTCTCTAAATTGCTCAAGCGCCTTACGAGACTATATTCTATCATACTAGTATTCTCTTTGTCAATAACTAATTCTTCAGGATTTAAAACATATTTCTGGTATATTATGTCAACCAGTACTTCTTTGTCTTCACCATCGCCACTTTCCCGATTTATGGGAGTGTATAAGGAGATATATGTATTCAAAGGAATGTTCTTTTTCCTATTGGAAGCTTTTATAGCACTATAGATTTGTCTCGATATACACATATCTGCAAAGTTAAAGAAGGAATTATCCTTATCGGAACGGTAATCCCGTATGGCTTTATATAATCCAATCATACCCTCTTGAATTAAATCATCTTTATCCCCGCCGATTAAGAATAATGCCTTTGCTTTGCTACGAACTAAATACTTATATTTTTCCATAATATAATCTAAGGCGATTTGGTCACCTTCTTGAATTAAAATTAATATTTCCTCATCCGTCATTTCGTCGTATTTGGTTTCTGCCTTCATAAAAAGGTTCCCTCCTTATCTGCCCAGACATATTATAACTTATTTACATCACTACTGCAATCTCTGCCTTACTATTTCATATGCTAAAACCCCGGTTGCAACAGAGGCATTTAAGGAATCTACATTGCCAAACATGGGAATCTTAGCGACAAAATCACATTTTTCCTTAACCAGTCTTCCGACTCCTTCTCCCTCGCTGCCAATTACAAGGCCAATAGGTCCTTTAAGATCCAGCTGATACATCAACTCACCATCCATATCAGCACAAACAAACCATAAGCCCTTTGTTTTCAATTCATCAATGGTAACAGCAAGATTTGTAACCTTAGCCACGGGTAGGTAATTAATTGCCCCAGCAGAAGTTTTCGCAACCGTAGCTGTCAGGCCAACCGCTCTTCGTTTGGGAATAATAACACCATGGGCACCTGCTTGATGTGCAGTTCTAATAATTGCACCGAGATTATGAGGATCCTCAATATTATCTAGCAAAATAATAAAAGGCGGCTCATTTTTTTCTTTGGCTGCGTTTAAAATATCATCAACTTCAGCATATTCATAGGCTGCTGCATAAGCAATTACTCCTTGATGCTTCCCAGTATGGGATAGTTGATCCAATCGTTCTTTTTTAACAAAATTAAGAATCGCATCTGTCTTTTTTGCTTCCCGAATAATGGTCCTAATAGGACCATCTTGGCAGCCATCCAATACAAATACTCTGTCAATGGTTTTCCCTGCCCGAAACGCTTCCAACACAGCATTGCGGCCTTCTATGGTTAATTCTTCATATCTCATGTTCTCTTACACCAAGCCTTTCCGTCCGGTATCTCCAATTTTCTTATTATATCATGAGCAAAAATCATGTTCATGCGCTTGATACTCCGATCGGTATATATACAAGCATGCATATACCTCACTACGTTTTCATATTATCATGTCATGAACAAAAATCATGTTCATGATCTTAATGCTCCAATCGGTATACGCAAGTATGCATATACCTCACTACTCTTTTAAATTATCATGATTAACAAAGTGTTCATGATATAATTAAGACTACAATCGGCAACTCTAAACAAGTCCCCGTGGTTTATTCCTCTATTATTATATACTATTTTCTTTTTGATTTATATAGAGAATTCATAATTCGGAATACAGTGCAATCGCATCGATCCTTATAATATAATAGTCAAAAAGCGAAACATATCCAGCTATACTTGATACATTTCCTTATAATAATTCTGATATTCCCCCTTGGTTATGCGTTCCATCCAATCGAAATTGCTCAAATACCATGCAATCGTAAGCTTAATTCCCTCTTCAAAGGGTGTTTCTGGCTCCCAGGATAAATCTGCTTTAATTTTATCTGGAGCAATGGCATATCGAAAATCATGACCTTTTCTATCTTCCACATAAGTAATTAAATCTTTGGATACATTTTTTCTTCTAGGATCATCCTTAGGCAGGATTTCCAACAAGGTATCGAGAATGGTGTTTACAATTTCAATATTTTTTCTCTCATTATGTCCACCAATATTATATACCTCTCCCATTTTCCCATTCTCTGTAACTAAATCGATTGCTTTCGCATGATCTTTTACATATAACCAATCTCTTACGTTCATTCCTGTTCCATATACCGGCAACTTCTTACCAGCCAAAGCATTATTAATCACAAGGGGAATGAGTTTTTCCGGGAACTGATAAGGACCATAATTGTTACTGCATCTTGTAATATTGGCAGGAAATTGAAAGGTATCGATGTAGGATTTTACCAATAGGTCTGCAGATGCCTTACTGGCCGAATAAGGACTATGGGGATCCAAGGGGGTTGTCTCATAAAAATACCCCTCATCCGTCTCTAATGAACCATAAACCTCATCGGTTGATACTTGAAGGAATTTCTTATCTGGCAGGAAACCATCCTCTGTCTCCCAGGAAAGCCTTGCTGCATTCAAAAGATTCAATGTTCCAAGGACATTGGTATTAACAAAAACCTCAGGATTTCGGATACTACGATCCACATGACTTTCTGCAGCAAAATGAATCACCCGATCAATCTGGTTTTCCTCAAATATCTTTAATATAGCCTCTTTATCACAAATATCAACCTTCATAAATGTATAATTATCTAAATTCTCAATGGATTTTAGATTCTCAAGATTTCCAGCATAGGTTAGACAATCAACATTAATAATCCGAATGGATGAACCGTATTTTTCAAACATATATAAGATATAGTTTGATCCAATAAAACCGGCTCCACCGGTAACTAGATATGTTTTCATATATTCTCCCTTCTATTGAAGACATTATCGCAATGTATCAGCCAGTATCAAAGCAATGAATCTTTCATAGATCAAATCTAATTTCGATAAATCAAAGCAAAGTAAGGCACCTTCCATATATCAAAGCAACAAAGCTTCCATATATTCATGGAAAGCTTCCTTCCAATCTTTCATATAGTATCCATGTTTTTCTCGCAAAGCTTTATTGTCCAAAACAGAATACTTGGGTCTTTTGGCAGGAGTAGGATATTCCCAAGTAGGGATTGGTTCCACTTCAATTTCCTTACCTGCCTCCTTAAATATCCTCTTGGCAAATTCATACCAACTGCAAGTTCCCTCACAAGTGGCATGATAGATTCCATAGCTTTCTGTATTTATTAGAAATAAAATTGCTCTAGCCAACTCCAATGCACTGGTCGGTGTGCCAAACTGATCGGATACTACCCGGATTGCCTTGCCAGAATCAGCAAGTCTTAACATGGTTTTTACAAAATTCTTCCCTTCCCCATAAACCCAAGCGGTACGTAATATAAAATATCTACTACAATACTGTTGAACAAATTCTTCTCCTGCAAGTTTCGTTTTACCATAGACACTAAGGGGAGTGGGTTGATCACTTTCTATATAGGGTCTTGAACTCTCACCATCAAAGACATAATCCGTAGATATATGAATTAATTTGGCTCCCATTTTCTCTGCTGCCATGGCTAAATGCTTAGGTCCTAGGGCATTTATTTGATAAGCCATCTCTTGATCGCTTTCACACAAATCAACTGCGGTCATGGCAGCGCAATTGATTATAATATCCGGTTTTATCTCATGAATGATATCATTAACCTTATCTTTATCGGTGATGTCTAGAATTTTTATTCTTCCATCCTCCGAAGCAGTTCTACTGGTATAATAGACAGTATGCATTTTATTATTCATTAGCAGTTTTGTCAATGCAGACCCCAACTGACCTTGTGCACCTGTAATCAAAATTCGTCCCATCATACACTCCTTAAAACTGAAATCCACACTCTTTCAAAGTGGGTAACCTTTTATCCTTCTCTGATAAAACAACTGGCTCTTCTTCATCCCAAGGCCAATCAATAGCTACATCTGGATCATTCCAAATGATTCCCCCTTCATCTTCAGGATGATAAAAATCCGTACATTTATAAGTAAATAGGGCTTCATCGGACAAAACTAAAAAACCGTGGGCAAAACCCGGTGGAACATAGAACATTTTCTTATTTTCTTCCGTGAGAACCACCCCCTGCCATTGACCATAGGTAGGCGAATTTCCCCGAAGATCAACAGCTACATCAAAAACAGAACCCTTTATCACTTGAACCAGTTTTCCTTGAGGATGTTTTTTTTGAAAATGAAGTCCCCTTAGAACCCCTTTTCTTGAATAGGATTGGTTGTCCTGAACAAACTTCATTGTTAATCCTGCTTCTGCAAAGGCATCTTGATGGTAAGTTTCCAAAAAGTATCCCCTATGGTCTCCATATATTTTGGGTTCAATAATATATAATCCTTCGATCTTGCATTGTTGAAACTTAAAATTCCCCATGATTTCCCCCTTTTCTTATCTGTTTCATCAATTTCCGATTTTACATTCTATTACATTATAAGATAACAAAACTAAAAACATTTACAGCTCTACTGAATAGACGAGATTATTCTTTATAAACCATTGGCAATATCAATCAAATAGTTTCCGTAGGCAGTGTTATTCATTTTCTCTGCCAAAGATAGGAGTTGATTTCGGTCAATAAAGCCTTGCTTATAAGCAATTTCCTCCACACAAGAGATATAAAGACCTTGTCTTTTCTGTATTGAAGCAACAAAATTGGAAGCATCTAAAAGAGAATCATGATTGCCGGTATCTAACCAAGCCATCCCACGACCCATAAGCTCTACTTTTAATAGACCCTTTCTTAAATATGCATTATTTACATCCGTGATCTCTAATTCACCCCTGGCAGAAGGTTGAATATCCTTTGCAATACGAATTACATCATTATCATAGTAATAAAGCCCAGGCACAGCATAATTTGATTTCGGTGTTTTTGGTTTTTCTTCGATTTCAGTAACATTCCCTTCCTCATCAAAGGAAACCACTCCATAGGCACTAGGATCTTTTACATAATAGCCAAAAATAGTGGCTCCCACATCCCTAGCAGCAGCCTTATGAAGCATCTCTGAAAATCTACTGCCATAGAAAATATTATCTCCTAAAACCAGGGCAACCCGATCATTTCCGATAAATTCTTCTCCTAGGATAAAGGCTTCTGCTAAACCTCTCGGTTCCGCCTGCACCTTATACTGTATCTCTAATCCCAGCCAACTACCATCGCCTAATAGCTCCTGAAACAAAACAATGTCCCTAGGTGTTGAAATAATTAATATCTCTCTGATTCCAGATAACATTAATACTGACATGGGATAATATATCATTGGTTTATCATAGACAGGCAATATCTGTTTTGATATCGCTTTTGTTAATGGATACAGTCTTGTCCCAAGACCGCCCGCTAAAATAATTCCCTTCAAAGTTCCATACCCCCAAATTATATTCACCAAACTTTATTTGGTATGTTTTACATTTTTGGATTGTGTTATTAGTATACTCAATCCTTAAAATAAATACAATGATTTTTCTGGAATAGAAAATAAGTACACAGAAAAAGGATTGTGATTCTCATCAACCACAATCCTATAAATACCAGTAACCTTTGCTTTATGGATATGCTGAACTGCTTAGCTAATCATACCCCCCAGCATACCACTTAAACTGCAGATAATAAATACTGTAGCCATACTTCCTAGGGGAAGTGCTGAGGTTCTGTTAACCAATAAGGAAACCAGCATAATCACCACAAAATACATGACTCCACTTACAAATCCCCATAAAAATTTTCTCTGTCCTACCTTTTTCCCTACAAAAAACCCTCCAATAAAGGCAGAAACAATATAAATAAAATTGATTCCACCACTAATCACTGCACTGGATAAATCCAATTTTAACATAAGGAAGGAAAGGATTAAGATAATAAAAGCGGTAACAATATAGGAAAACAAAAGTCCTTTCAACAGAGTAAATATCTTAGTATTTTGACGGATTGTCTTTTCCATATGACACCTCCATGTCATTTATACTAGATATATATTATACAAACCGCTATTTTATTCGTATTATTGAAGACAGGTTAGATTCCAATCATTCCGTAAGTAAACCGTCCACAGAATAATTGGATCCTGCATTCCATAAAAACCATTCTTCATATCCAGCATCATAGACGCCCTGAATTTGCTCCCTGACCTGTTTGCCGGTATAAACCTGATAATGTTTCACCCAGGAAGCCGTAAAATCCTGAAGCCATGGTCTTACCTTTGCCCGATGTTCTCCTTCTGGGATTTGAGATAGTTTCTCCTTAGATGCATTCATAACTTTTCTGACAATGACTAAGGGTTCCAAATCCGGATAAGCCACACCATAATTTCCTTCCCCAAAATGGGATGGATATATCATTGGACAGATATAATCCAGATGTTTTGCCATTTCTACATAATTTTGCCCAACAAGGCCGGCATCAATACTGCTACTTATAATGGTACCGTATACATCCGCTGACACAAAGACACCAAGAGGTTTCAATTTTTCATAAATGTATTTTGTAAATTCGGTAATAATATCTTCCTTGGTCTTACTTTCAGCTTCTTGTCCGAAATCCACCTCCGATATACCTTTGCCTGTAGAAAACCGAATATAATCATAATTAATCTCATCAAAGCCAATGGCAGCTGTCTTGGCAGAAATCTCATAGAGATATTCCCAAACCTTCTGATTATATGGGTTCACCCATGCATCCCCATTATTGTCACGATAAATCGACCCATCCTTATTCTTTAAGGCTAGATTCTGTCTTTGTTCTGCTAAGTGGGGATCCTTAAATGCTACAATTCTGGCAATCACATAAATATCATTTTTCTTAAGCTCCTCAATCAAGGCTGGCATATCCTTAATATAATTGGTCACAGCCCCGATTTCATTGGCCATATCGCTGTCCATTTGAAAGGTAATCTTACCAGAATCGTCTTTTACATCGATAACCATGGTATTAATCTCCGTGGTTTTTGCTATCTGGATTAATTCCTGCATTTTATCCGATGCCGCAGATTTTGCCGTAACATAAATTCCTTTTGCCAGGGTAGGTACCCTGGTATCCTCTACCTGTGTTGGCACAGTGGGTGAGGGTTCATCATTACCTTCCATTCTATCCACTTCATCATCTTGATTTTCTGATAATAATTCTTCTGGATTCATATCATCAGAAAGATTTTCGATACTATCCGAAGAATCATCTAACTGGAAATTATTATCTTCCACTGAGTTTTCCTCATCGATTAAAGTGGTATCCTTTGGTTTTTGATCATCCTGTGCATATTTGCTATCCTTTTGTTCATTTCTTTCAAAAGGATGAATCCTTTGCTTTATAAGATAATAAGTGCCANAGGTGATAGCTAAAGCCAGTAGCACCACAAATATGACTCCTAAGGTCTTATTTGATCGTCTTCTTCTCTTCCTATAATAGTGCTCGTAATTAATATATAAGTCTTTTTTCTTTCTCATGTTTTCACTCCGATTTTTCTCAATGGCACAATATAAATACATTATAATTATTTACCTAATTAACCAACCAATACCAATCTTATCGATATTTTTTTATCTAGTCAAGGACATAAAAGTTTTTTCTAACCTATTTTCTCAATTGGTTACAGATCTTATTGAAGATCTCAACAAGATTGGGATCAAATTTTTTTCCTGATTCTTGATTGATAATTTCCAAACACTCCTCATGGGGATATGCTGGCCGATAACTTCGCTCACTATGTAAGATATCATATACATCAATTAGGGAAACGATACGAGCACATAAGGGGATTTCTTCTCCCGCAAGCCCTTTAGGAAATCCTGATCCATCCCAGTTTTCATGATGATACCTTGCAATGTCAATGGCCATACATATAAATTCATTGTTTTCACTATTCGTATATATCTCCTGCAATGTATTGGCGCCAATATCAGAATGGCTCCTAACAATTTCCATCTCACTGGGAGTTAGTTTTCCTCTTTTCAGTAAAATACCGTCGCTAATGGCAACATTTCCAATATCGTGTAGGGGTGCAGCCAATTCAATTGTATCAATAAAACTATTGGAAATATCATCACTATAGTTAGCCGTTAGCTGTAAACTTAGGGCAAGTAGCTTGCTGTTTTTTCCTACACATTCCAAATGATTTGGCTTAAAATTATCCCTTTTAGCTGTGAGCTTTGCCAGAGCATATAGAATGTTTTTTTGCTCTTCATAAATCTTATGCATCTGATCATTGATGATTTTATATAGCTTTTTATTATAGACTTCAAACTCCTGCTGCATTTTGTAAATTTTTAAATGGGTATTAATTCTTAAGGTCACTTCCTCTACCTCGAAGGGTTTTTCTATGTAGTCCACTGCACCTAATTTAAAGCCATTAATTTTATTCTCCGTTGAATTTCGAGCCGAAATAAAAATCACTGGAATATCCCTTGTACTAGCGGAATTTTTCAGCATTGTACAAAATTCAAAACCATCTATCTCAGGCATTGAGACATCTAATAAAATTAAATGGGGAGGCAAAGATTTAATTGCTGCGATGGCCTGTTTTACATTGGTAACGGGTCTTGCAATATAACCAGCATTACGCACCATCTCCGTTAATAAATACAAATTACTTTCTACATCATCCACAATTAATATATTGGGAGTATTATATATTAGACTGTCCATGAGTTTTTGTATTCATCTCCTTTAATTCATTGGCTAGCAATAGGGAAGTCTTATAATCTTCCCGTCGAACAGCAAGTAGTAAGCGAAATGCTTTCTGTCCAATGGTAATATTCTGCTTAGCAAGTATTCTCTTTAATTGTTCTGCAAGTCTCTCTGCCTGTTCCCAACATTCCAGCTCAATGCAAATAATCATTTTCTCAATCAGCTCGGAACATATCTTCGAAACCCCTGAAGAATTCTCTAGGGAAGTTCCTTTCCCCCCGTTATCATATTTGTCTGCTTCGAATAATGTTTTATCCAGCTTATCCAAAAATTTACTAATATAATCCTCTTCAAGTAATTTATTTGATTTTTCTTTTATTNAATGGATTTCTACTTCTTTTATATTATATAANTCATTTTCTTTGTCATTGGCCGCCGTGGTATCTTGTTCCGGGACTCCTAATCGAATCGTAAATGAAAATGAACTTCCTTTATTCTTTTCACTTTTCACAGTAATATGACCCTTCATAAGTTCTATTAACATCTTACAAATGGATAAACCTAATCCCGTACCTCCAAATCTTCTGGTTATAGTCCCATCAACCTGTGAAAAGCTGATAAACAGCTTGTCCATCTCATCCTCACTAATCCCTATCCCCGTATCCGTTACCATAAAAATAAGTTCGACTTCACGATTTGTTTCTTCCGTCTTCATGACCCCAAGAATAATCTGCCCCACGGAAGTAAATTTAATTGCATTGGAGATTAGATTATTCAAAACCTGTGATAAACGTAATTCGTCTCCAATCACTCGATCTGGCACATCATCTGCAATATTCACTAGGAACCTTAATCCTTTTTTACTAATCCTTTTTTGGTTCATGGTCTTTATATTTTCAATAAATTCATGAAAACTGAATTCCCTATATTCCAACTCCATTTTATTATTTTTAATTTTTGAAAAGTCCAATATATCTGTAATAATAGCCGTCATATTCCGACAGCAACGATGTATAATATTCACTATCTCTAACTGCTTGGGTGATAGCTCTGGCTCCATAAGAGTTTCTACCATCCCTTGGATACCGTTAATAGGTGTTTTTAACTCATGGGTTACATTTGCAATAAATTCATTTTTGTAGGCTCCGGAATTATTTAATTCCTTATTCATCATCCTGTTTTCACGGGTCAATTCCTTTATCTTTGAAATATCCATGGCTGTTCAAATTCCAAGATATTGATTGTCGTCTTCTAAGATGCCAATACGCAAATTTACGGAAAAACAGGTCTGATTTTTACGATAGATAATAGCCTCCTTTGTTCCATTCCTGTATTTTTCATCAATCACTAATTGGTCTCCATCTTTATAGATTTCCTTTTTTAAAATANNTGTGATAGAAATATTCTTAAAACTTTCCTGATAGCCTAGCTGATTANAAGCTTCCGTATTCATATCAATTATGTATCCTTCTTTATCAAAAAANATAATTANTTCATGGCTATTACGAATAATTAATTGATACTTTTGCAGAATCTCATTTCTCATTTGTACTCCTCTCGTATTTGCAAATATTTTCATATTTCTTCCATTCTATCATATTTTTAGTTGTAAAATTTGTCAATCATAAATATAGCAAAATTTTTATAATATATGTAAATATTGACAAGCTTTCATTATTCGTTATAATAATAATGATTCATTAATATTCACATACTGCAAAGGAGTCATAGATGAAATTTAATGTTCGCTTGAGACAATTAAGACAAAAAAATCATTTAACCCAAAGTGAGTTGGGTCAAATCTTAGGCTTAAAACCAACCGCTATTTCAAATTATGAATCCAATAGAAATGAACCATCCTTGGACAAGCTGATCGCTTTATCAAAATACTTCGATGTTTCATGCGATTATTTATTAGGGGTTACTGATGCCTATCTTCCGGTGGGAGGAGAAGTCCTAGATAAAGATATCGTGGAATTTTTTGATTTATACCAAAAACTTAGCCCGGAAAACACCAAAGAAATCAAAAAATATATAGAGTATTTATTATATAAGCAGGAAAATCAGGTAGATGAATAAATCTTAGTTGCATAAAAAAACAGGCCTTTCCCCATTACGGAGCTGCCTGTTTTCTTTTTATTATATTTATTGTTTAATTCATGCCACAGCATCTTTTATATTTCTTACCACTTCCACAAGGGCAAGGATCATTACGTCCCGGCTTTTTCTCTTTTACTATTGTTCCAGAACTTTTCTGTTCCTTATATAATTCTGCTCTACGTTCTTCGCTTAGTAAGGAATCCCATTCCTCAAGCTCATAGAGCCATTCTGCTTTCGCTTCAACCATATTATAATAGAGTTTTTCTTTATCATACTCTAATTTTACAACGGTATCTTCATCCATTTCCTCAATGGGATTTGGGGTAACTAAACTGTCATTAATACCATCTAAGAAACCTACAAAATATTTAAGTTCCATGCCCAATTCTTTTGCAAGATCTTTAACAGTACCCTCCCAAATCTTATCTGGGTTAGCTAATAACTGTTTATAAACTTCCTTTTCCATATTGAAATAATTTGCCCAGAATAATTGACCTGCCCTTTGTCTAGTATCCTGTCCATAGGCCCAGTCTCTCCACTCTTGTAATAAGCTCATCCTATTCATCCTTCCTCACAAGTTTCTTCAAAGGTAATATGCTACTATTTTTAGCAATTATTTGCTTTTAAAACATAGAAGCCATTCTCCCGAACATTATAACACTAAACTTAATCATTTTCTATACGAATTTTTTCTTTACAATTAAGCTATTCACTTTAAAAATTACAGAGATTTTTTCAAAAGAAAAACTGTATTAAGATGGAAGAAATAGAAAATAATATTGTAATAGTTAGAAAGCCAAACCGCCTAATAATATTTACAATTTTATTTATAATTTTATTTGAAATTATCAAAAAATTCATTAGAAAAATATTATTTTTATGTATAATTTATCAAGTATTGTATCATAATAGTAATATCCTGATATAGAACCAACAGTTCTAATAAGGATGTAAATGCGTATGCTCTTTCATAATTGGATTCCCCCTCCAATTATGATCACGAAAGAGAAGTTAAATACTTATCCTCCCCTTTTTAATGGAAGACCTGGCACTATTGTGGCAGGTCTTTCATTTTGCTCTGCCAATGTAGGCACATTTTCCCAAGTCCTTGTATATATCCCATTTTATCTAGAACTTCTTGAATGTGTAAAAAAGCCCCCGGGCCCGAAGGACACCGGAGGACAAACTGACGAATATTATTTCACTACTTTAATTGATTTTATCACTGGTTGATCCTTAGAAAGAAC
>JGI24707J26582_10002506_pt1 | contig 13693 bp, 12 predicted proteins | sample BioPla1DNA1_FD_26582 | JGI IMG/M metagenome (IMG submission 26582) | reverse complement strand
GGCGCGGCAGAAGCCGTTACGGTTACTCCCAGAATCAAGGCAAATGCCAACACCGCTGAGATTAGCTGCGTCTTTACCCGCATCATCACCATCATCCCCTCTGGAAAAAAGGCCCGATATCGTTTTGTGCGACATCGAGCCAAATTGACTTACCGGTACTTTCTCTTACGGGCTGCCTCGGATTTCTTTTTACGTCTTACGCTTGGTTTTTCATAATGCTCCCGTTTTCTAGCCTCAGATAAGACACCCGACATCCGGACATGCCTCTTAAAACGGCGCAACGCATTATCGAGGGACTCATTTTTTCCTACTTTAACTTCTGCCACCAGTATCCCTCCTTCCAATGCTGACTGCGTCCAGCTCATGATACGCCTTCTGCATAATATCACACTCATTATAATCGAATTTAGTTCCTTGGTCAATCACTAACCTGGGGGCCACTGCAACGAACGGCCGCCTAAAAGATGGAAGTGCAGGTGGAATACACTCTGTCCACCGTGGGCGCCGGTGTTTGCCACTACTCTAAACCCTTCGGCCAAGCCCTGTTGCTCGGCAAGGTCCTTGATGGCCAGCATCAGCTCTCCCATCAGCTCTTTGTCTTCCTCTTGTGCATCAGCAAGGCTGGCGATATGTTTCTTGGGAATCACCAGAATATGCGTTGGCGCTACGGGATTCAAATCATGAAAAGCCACCACATGTTCCGTTTCCAGCAGAAACTCAGTGGACAGTTCACCCCTCGCTATTTTGCAAAAAAGGCAATCACTTGACACAGTCAGTCACCCCTTTTTACCGAGTAAACGGCCTGTCACGCCGGCAGAATCAGCTTCCAGAACCTGGACCGGGACAATCTCGCCCACCAGGTCCCGATCGTCCTGCACCGGGAAGACTACCTTTACGTAATTATCTGTATGCCCGACAGCATGTCCTTCTTGCAGCTGTTCCACCAAGACATCGACGTTTTGGCCAATAAATGAACAATGGAAGCGTTCAGACATTGCTTCCCCTGCATGTATTAGACGCTTACTGCGATCTTCCTTCTCCCGTGACGGAATTTGCCCCGGAAATCTGGCAGCGGCTGTCCCTGCACGTTTCGAATACTGGAAGACATGGATCTTGCTGAACTCTGCCTGCCTTGCTACCTCCAGAGTCTCCAGGAAGTCTGCTTCAGTCTCACCTGGGAAGCCCACCATGATATCTGTGGTGATGGCAATCCCCGGCACTTTGGCCCGCAGCGTGTCCACAACATCCAAGAACTGCCGGCTGGTATAGCTGCGCTTCATCCGCTTCAGGACAGCGTCACTCCCGCTTTGCAGGGGAATATGCAAATGGCGGCAGACAGCCGGGTGCCCCGCTGCCAGCTCAATCAGCTCCTCAGTAACTTCGTGGGGATCAACGGAACTGATGCGTAAGCGCAGAAGTCCCTGTATATCAGCAATTTTTCCGGCGATGGCCGCCAATGTCAGAGGCGGAACAAGATCAGCGCCGTATAGACCAAGATGGATGCCGGTCAGCACAATTTCCTTGTAACCTAGTGAGATGATTTGTTCTGCCTGTTCAAGCACGCTCTCTGGCGCCCTGCTGCGCGACGGTCCCCTGGCAAAGGGCACCCGGCAGTAGGTGCAAAACTGATCACAGCCATCCTGGATCTTAAGTGTAGCCCGTGTCCGTCCGGAAAAGTCCAGTGACGGGAGATCCTCAAACTCGGAAACCTGAAAAATGTCGTCAACCAGAGACCGCTGCTCCCCCTGCCCTAACGCCTCAACCTGCTCTAAGATACGGCTGCGTCCGTCTGTACCCACGACCAGTGTGACTCCTTCCAAAGCAGCCACATCTTCAGGGGCGGTCTGGGCCAAACAGCCCATCACCACGACCTTGGCATTTGGATTTCGCTTATGGGCGCGCCGAATCATCTGGCGTGACTTGCGGTCACCCAGATTCGTCACGGTACAGGTATTGATCAAGTAAACATCGGCCACATCCTGGAAATCCACAACACGGTACCCGGCATCTAAGAACTGAGTCACAACTGAATCGGTATCGTATTGGTTCACCTTGCAGCCGAGGGTGGTCACAGCAAGTCTTTTTGCCTCGTGCATTATCCTAAATCTCCCCATTTATATCCAATGATGCTCAAGAGAACCAGGCCTGCCGTTTCGGTGCGGAGGATGCGCGGACCAAGCGTTACCGCCTGAGCCCCGGCCGACTGAAGAGTCTCGGCCTCCTCAGGGGAAAATCCCCCCTCAGGCCCCACGATCACTGACACCCTGGCAGGCTTACCCTGCAAGTCCTTAAGACCTTGATCTCTTTCCGCTTCATAGGCCAACACAACGAGCTCGCCTTCACTTTGGCGTTGCTGTACGTTTGCGGCAAGCTCTGCGAAGGAATGCAGCCTACTGACTTCCGGCACGCGGGTGCGTCCGCATTGCTTAGCTGCCTCCAGAGCAATGCGCTGCCAGCGCTCGCGCCTGGTTTTGGCCTTCTTCTCTTCAAGTTTAACAACTGTATACCGCGATGTGAAGGGGACAATTTCAGCTGCCCCTAATTCAACTGCTTTTTGTATAACAAGATCCATCTTGTCCCCTTTGGCCAAACCTTGCCAAAGGGTTATAACCAGAGGTGATTCCTGGTGTCCGGGCAGCCTCTCATCTACCGCTCCAACAACTTCGGGCCCAGTCTTCTTTATGCGTACCAGATAAACGCAACCCTCCGGATCAACGCATTCAATTCTGTCATCCACGTTCAGGCGCAGCACCCTGGTGATGTGATGGGCGTCATCACCTGAAATTACCACCTGGCCGTCCCTTGACGGTCCTGTTTGCAGAAAGAACCTAGCCAGCTGAATCACCTCGCTGGAACAGATACCCTACCCATTCCCCCATCATGATACGGCGCAGAAGGCGGAAACCAGCTTCATTGGCCAGAGACAGGATTTCTGCATCCTTGTCCTGAATCACACCGGCAGCAATAAAAAAACCTCTCGGGGCGAGTGCACGCTTTATTTCTGCCATCATTGGCCCAATGACATGGGCCACAATATTGGCAACCACCACCTCGGGAGTTCCCTTAAGGTCCCCTAAGCTGCCCTGGTTGATGGGAAAGTCGAGATTGTTTGTATCTCGATTCTCCCTTGCAACTCTCACCGCGACAGGATCAGTGTCTACTGCCTGAACATGAGCCCCCAGTTTAGCTGCGACAATGGCCAGGATGCCGGAGCCGGTCCCTATGTCCCAGAGCACCTTTCCATCAAGGTTGAGGTTTTGCAGAAACTCTATGCACATCGCTGTGGTGGGGTGGGTTCCACTGCCGAAGGCCATGCCCGGATCCAGCCGCACTACCGTGTCCGCTTCGCCGGCATCCGGTGCCCCGGTTTCCCAGGACGGCTGAATCCATACCCGNCCGACNCGGACCGGGCGATAATAGGCCTTCCAGGCATCTGCCCAATCCGCTTCGTCCACTTCTCCCTGCTGCACCAGGACAGGTCCCGGATCGAAACCAAACTGNTCAAGCTCTAAGAGATCTCGCCGCAATTGCTCAAGCTCTTCGGGGCTTAATTCTCTTTCAGAGAAATAACAGGTGATTGTCACCTGTTCAGATATTTCTGTTTCAGGAAAATAGTCGCCCCAGCCCATTTTCGCGGCATGATTGATCAAACTGGAGTCTTCCTCAGCGAAGCTGTCTATTCCCCATCTGTCTAAAACTGCATAAGCGCCTTCCAAGGCTGATCTGTTAATTACGATCCGTACTTCCTGCCAAATGGCCATAGCCTAGTTCCTCCTAACGAAGGGCGTCTTTGACGCGCTCAAAAAAACCTTTACTCTCCTCGGGCAGATCTGCGCCCCCCGCCTTGGCAAACTCTCGCAGCAGCTCTTTCTGTCTGGGTGTGAGCTTTTCGGGGGTGACCACCCGGATTTTCACAAGTTGATCGCCCCTGCCCGGACCCCGCACATCTCTAATGCCCTTGTTGCGCAGGCGGAAAATCCTGCCTGACTGGGTTCCCTCGGGAATCCTAAGATTTACGCTGCCCTCGAGGGTCGGCACCTTGATCTCATCGCCTAAACTGGCCTGGACAAAGGAAATCGGAACCTCTACAACCACATTGCGGCCTTCGCGCCGGAAAACATCGTGGGGCTTGATACGGACCAAAATCAGCAGATCACCAGGCGGACCGCCCCTCTGCCCCGCTTCACCCCGGCCTCTCAGTCGGAGGCTTTGCCCATTGTCGATCCCTGCGGGGATTGTCACAGAGACAGTGGTCATCCTGCGCTCGGTACCGCTTCCGTGGCAAACGCTGCATGGGGTGTCAAAGGTCTTGCCTTCACCGCGGCAGCGGCTGCAGGTCCTGGTGCTGGTGAACTGGCCAAGGGGAGTCTGCTGTACATAACGCACCTGTCCGCTGCCGTGACAATCTGGGCAGGTTGTAATAGGCGTTCCCGGCTCTGCCTGGTTGCCGTGGCAGTGGCTGCAGATTTCAGTGCGGGGAACGGAAATCTCCTTTTCGGCGCCAAAAGCAGCCTCTTCGAACTCGATGGTCAGTTCATAACGCAAATCAGCACCCCTTTGGGGACGGTTGCTGGGCCTGCCAAAACCTCCCCCAAAGAACTCGCTGAAAATATCGCCTAAGTCATCAAAGCCGAAACCGCCGAAGTCAAACCCGCCCGGGGGGATATCGTCAAAAGCAGCATGGCCAAACTGATCGTACTGCTGCCTGCGTTCAGGGTCGCTGAGAACCGAGTAGGCTTCATTAATGGTTTTGAACCTTTCTTCAGCGCCCGGTTCTTTGTTCACGTCTGGGTGAAGTTCCCTGGCTAGTTTGCGATAGGCTCGCTTAATTTCATCGGCAGAAGCGCCTCGGGGCACCCCTAGAACATCATAATAGTCTTCCTTGGCCAAGTCTTACACCGCCTTTTCGCCGCTGACTCAAGATTCCTCCGTAAAGTCAGCGTCTACGATATCTTCGTCATTCCCCTGGGGTTCACCTGTTGNTTCCCCGGTTTGGGCCCCCNCAGCCTGGGTCTGCTGATAGAGTTTCTCTGAAATCCGGTGCAGCACCTCGTCGAGGGCTTTCATTTTTGCCTTGATCTCCTCTAGATCGTCCTTTTCCATGGCCGCCTTCAGTGCATCCTTGGCAGCTTCGATCTCGGCCTTCTGCTCCTCGCTTATCTTGTCGCCTAAATCTTTCACCGCACGATCTACAGCCCACAGGGAGTTGTCGGCCTGATTGCGCAGTTCAATTGCTTCACGCCGGGCCCTGTCTTCTTCGGCATGCTCTTCGGCTTCCTTGACGAGTTTGTCAATATCCGATTCAGTCAAACCGGTGGAGGAAGTAACAGTAATTTTCTGCTCACGGCCGGTTCCCCTGTCTTTAGCGGTGACATTCACAATTCCATTGCGGTCAATGTCAAAGGTTACCTCAATCTGGGGAACACCCCGTGGCGCCGGCGGAATCCCTGTCAGCTGAAAACGGCCTAGAGTTACGTTGTCGGCTGCCATAGGCCTTTCACCTTGCAGCACGTGGATATCAACGGCAGGCTGATTATCCGCAGCTGTAGTAAACACCTTGGTTTCCTTGCAGGGGATGGCAGTATTCCTCTTAATCAGCGTGGTCATCACGCCGCCTAAAGTCTCAATTCCCAGAGACAGGGGTGTCACGTCGACCAGGATCAGACCCTGGCCTTTTTCAAACTCGCCGGAGATAATTCCAGCCTGTACTGCCGCGCCAAGTGCGACGCACTCATCTGGGTTGATGCCTTTATAGGCTTCTTTGCCCATCATTTTTTCGATGGCTTCCTGTACAGCAGGAATTCGGGTCGAACCGCCGACCAGGATCACGCGATCCACATCTCCCGGCTGCAAACCTGCATCATTCAATGCCTGGCGAATAGGTTCCATAGTTTTGTCGACCAAATCCGCGGTGAGTTCATTGAACTTCGCCCGGGTCAAGTCGATGTCAAGATGGACCGGTCCGCTCGGAGTTGCGCTGATAAAGGGCAGATTGATATTGGTCTGCACTAGGCCCGACAGCTCTATTTTGGCCTTTTCAGCAGCCTCCCTCAGGCGCTGCATCGCCATCTTGTCCTTGCTCAAATCGATGCCGGTTTCCTTCTTAAACTCGCTGACTAAGTAATCTGTAATGCGCTGGTCAAAATCATCGCCGCCCAGGCGGTTGTTGCCGCTGGTGGCCTTAACCCCCACATAGCCTTCATCCAGTTCCAAAATGGAAACGTCAAAGGTTCCTCCGCCGAGGTCAAAGACAAGGACAGTCTGTTCCTGCTCCTTATCAAGGCCGTAAGCCACTGCCGCTGCGGTGGGCTCGTTGATAATCCGTTCCACTTCTAGACCGGCGATTGTGCCGGCATCTTTAGTTGCCTGCCTCTGGGCATCGGTAAAATAGGCCGGGACTGTGATGACGGCTTTGCTTACAGGCTCGCCCAAATAGGCCTCAGCCTCTTCCTTTAGCTTCCGCAGAATCATCGATGAGATCTCCTGGGGCGTCATTTCTTTACCATCGATCTTTACCTTGTGGTCGGTGCCCATGTATCGTTTAATCGACGAGATCGTCCTTTCCGGGTTGGTTACAGCCTGCCTCTTCGCTGCTTGACCCACCAGGCGTTCACCGTCTTTGGTAAAGGCAACTACAGAAGGTGTGGTTCGGGAACCTTCAGCATTTGGAATGATGACAGGTTCTCCGCCTTCCATCACTGCCACAACTGAGTTGGTTGTTCCCAAGTCAATACCGATTATTTTTGACATTCAGCTTCCTCCTTCTTCGGTCCCACTAAGACCTTCGTGTATCTAAGTACTTTTTCATTGAATAAGTAACCGGTCTGAATCTCTTCGAGCACAAAGAGACCGTCGTCCCCTTCACTTGCCTCCATGGCCACTGCTTCATGCAAATCCGGATTGAACGGCTCGCCCTTAGCTGCGATCCGCTCCAGCCCATGCTGGGCCAAGGCAGCCATTAAACCCTGATAAACCATCTCCATGCCTTGGAAAAATCCATNGTGTTCCTGGTCAGCATGTTCAGTTGCCAGGGCCCGCTCGAAATTATCCAGAACCGGCAAGAGATCTTTTAGCAGATGCTCNTTGGCATTCTTTGTGACTTCTTCCATCTGGGTTTGGGTTCGACGGCGATAATTGTCAAAATCTGCCTTGAGACGAAGCAGCTGCTGGCCAAGCTGAGCTTTTTCCCGCTCCAGCTGTTCCAGTTCTTCGGCGCAGTCACACGTCGTCTCTTCCGACTCCTCCTCCAATTCCTCCATGTGTTCTTCCATAATGTCATCCTGTTCAGTCACCAAGGTACCCCCTTCTTCAGAAAAATGACCCTTGCCCCCAAGGGTCCCTTGAGATTTAAAGCTTTTCCTGCGTCAGCAAAGCGCTTAACGCATTAGAGACAACATCTACAGCAGCCATTACTCTAGCATAGTCCATGCGGGTCGGTCCAATGACGCCGATGGTGCCTACTACATCATTGCCCACATAATAAGTGCAGGTGACCAGGCTGCAGGCCTGCATCACGCTGGATACATTCTCTTCTCCAATGACCACGTGCACCCCGCTGGACTTCGTGGCGCTGCTCAAAAGGCTGAGCAGGTGGTCTTTCTGCTCTAACGTCTCAAAGAGGGCCTTAGCCCTTTCGAGATCACGAAATTCCGGCTGATTGAGTATGTTTACCGTACCGGATGCGTAGATTTTTTCTCCATTATCTTCAAGCAGACCTTGCAGAATCAGCTCCACAAGGGCTCTGCCGATTTCCCCATAATCCCGGATTACCTCAGTGAACACAGTGGGGCCCAGTTCCCGATAGGTGATGCCCTTTAATTTTTGGTTCAGCGTTGCTGATACCTCCGCCACCTTCTCCGGAGAGTAGTCCCTTTTCGTACGGATAATCCTGTTCTTAACAATGCCGGGATGCAATACTACTGTCACCAGAATGCTGTTGTCCTCCAGGGGAACAAGCTGCAAATACCTGACAGCAAGCTGATCTGTACTGGGGGCCACAATCAGTGAAACAGACTCGGTCAGAAAAGCCAGCAGGCGGGCGGCCTCATAGATACTGCGTTCAGGGCTCAACTTTTCACTGGATATCTCCTTCTGCAGCTGCTGCAGCTGCGGTCTGGGAAACACGTACGGTTCCATCAGGGCATCGACATAGAAGCGATATCCCTTATCTGAAGGAATCCGCCCTGCCGACACGTGGGGCTGCTGCAGATAGCCTGCTTCCTCAAGGTCGGCCATTTCATTGCGTATAGTGGCTGGAGAAACGCCCAAATCATGTTTCCGGGCGATTGTTCTCGAGCCCACTGGTTCAGCTGTTTCGATATAACTGTCGATAATCGCCCTCAGCACCATGCGCTTGCGTTCGTCCAACATGATTTCGCATTCCTCCTTTTAGCACTCACCACACGCGAGTGCTAACAGCTATTATCCATAAAATATCACTTCGGTCCCTCTTTGTCAAGGGGTGGAATGTCACCTCAGAAACGCTTGGGAGACCTGATTCTCAAGGAAAAGCCCACGGGCCGTAACGCGCAGTCTGCCCTCAGTGTACTTAACTAAACCCCTGTCAAGCAGGTCAGCTATGGCAGCCTGGTAGACATCCCAGAAACTGACCCCATAGCGGTGTCTGAACGAGGCTTCATCGACTCCCTCCAGCAGACGCATGCCCACCATCATGGTTTCATCCATTTCCTGTTCAGGCGAAACGTGCTCTGCATCTTCATATGCGGGACTCCCGGCGCGCCAGCACTGAATGTATCTCCAAAGATCAGGGATGTTCCTGTAGCGACAATTCTGGATATACCCTGTGGCTCCGCTGCCTAAGCCGATGAAGGGCTGGTTTCGCCAGTACAGGAGATTGTGCCTGCTCCGCCGGGCAGGCAGTGCAAAGTTGGAAATCTCATAGTGCTCATATCCCGCGCCTTTCAGGATGCGGCATGCTGTTTCATACATTTCAGCCTGCAGATCATCATCCGGCACTTCCACAAGACCGGCAGAAACCCACTTTTCCAAAGGGGTGCCCTCTTCTAATATCAGCCCGTAGCAGGACAAATGGCTGGGTTCCAAAGCAATGGCTGATTCCAGGGTCTCGGTCCATTCCCGCTGGCTTTGGCCAGGCAGGCCAAACATCAGATCCAAGTTGACATTGCTGATCCCCGCCTGCCGCAGAGCAGCCACACTTGCTTTGACCTGTTCCGCCCGGTGGACCCTGCCAATGGCCTCAAGGAGGTGATTCTGAAACGCCTGGACACCGAGGCTGATGCGATTGACGCCTGCCTCTGCCAGTACTTTTGCCCCTGCTGCTGTCAAGGACTGGGGATTGGCCTCCACCGTGACCTCGGGTTCTGCTCCGAAAGGCAGCTCCTCCAGGAACCAGGAAATTAGGCCTGCCAGCTCCTCCGGAGGCAGTACAGTGGGTGTTCCCCCGCCTATAAAGAGTGACTCAAGGTGCCCGTCTTTCCACCTATCCCGGTAATAGAGGGCTTCCTGGCGCAGTGAAACAAGGTAGCTGCCAACCAGGGAGGTGAAATCCTCCCTGCTGACAACTACCGAGTAGAAATCACAGTAATAGCATTTTTGTGCGCAAAAGGGAATGTGCACGTAGACTCCCATGGCAGCCACCTTAGTCAACCTGCAAAATCGCCATAAAGGCTTCTTGCGGAACCTCCACATTACCCAGGCTCTTCATGCGTTTCTTGCCCTCTTTCTGCTTCTCCAGCAGTTTGCGCTTCCGGCTTACGTCTCCGCCGTAGCACTTGGCCAGAACGTCTTTGCGCAGAGCACGCACTGTCTCCCTGGCAATGATTTTGTTGCCGATGGCGGCCTGAATTGGCACTTCAAACTGCTGCCTGGGTATAACCTCCTTCAGCTTTTCCGCCAAAGCGCGTCCCCGGGACAAAGCCTTATCCTGGTGCACAATGCACGACAGGGCGTCCACGGGGTTGCCGTTCAGCAGAATGTCTAGCTTCACCACTTGAGATTCACGGTAGCCAAGAAACTCGTAGTCCAATGAGGCATATCCCTTGGTTCGCGACTTCAGGCGATCAAAAAAGTCCATCAGAATCTCAGCCAAGGGCAGTTCGTACTCAAGCCTGGCCCGTTCAGGGGTAATGTATTCCATGGTGACAAAGATACCGCGCCTGTCCTGGCAGACATCCATCACTGCCCCTACAAACTCATCTGGAACCATGATCGAGGCCTTCACATAAGGCTCTTTAATGTGATCGATCTTGGTCACCGGCGGCAAGGCGGAGGGGTTGTCTACCTCTTTTACAGTGCCGTCTGTGAGGACCACTTGATAAACTACGCTGGGAGCTGTAGTAATCAGGTCCAGGTCGAACTCACGCTCTAGTCGCTCCTGCACGATCTCCAGATGTAAAAGGCCTAAAAAGCCGCAGCGGTAGCCAAAGCCAAGCGCGGCGGAAGACTCCGCCTCATAAGTCAGGGCGGCNTCGTTGAGCTGGAGCTTATCCAGGGCATCCCGCAGAGCGGTATACTCTTCATTGATAACGGGGTACAGACCGCAATAGACCATCGGTTTCGCCGGGCGGTAACCTGACAAAGCCTCTGCAGCCGGTCTGGAAGCAACCGTCACGGTGTCTCCCACCCTGGTGTCACGGACATCCTTCATACTGGCGATAATACAGCCGACATCTCCAGGTCCAAGGGCGCCGACCCGCACAAAGTTGGGAGCAAGCACCCCAAGGTCAGTTACCTCGAACTGACGTCCGGTGCTCATCATCTGAATGATTTCGCCGACTCTGATCGTACCGTCAACCACCCGGGCATAGGCCACTGCGCCGCGGTACTGGTCATAGTGGGAGTCAAAAATCATGGCCCGGGTTGGGGCCTCGGGATCTCCCTGCGGCGGCGGAATCCGCTCTACAATCGTCTCGAGAATATCCTCAATGCCTACTCCGGTTCGGGCGCTCACCAAAACCGCATCCTCGCCGGGGATGCCTATATTGTCTTCCAACTCTCTGATCACGCGTTCAGGGTCGGCATTGGGAAGATCGATCTTGTTGATCACAGGGATGATCTCTAAATCATGATCCAAGGCCAAGTATAAGTTCGCCAAAGTCTGAGCCTCGATGCCCTGTGAGGCATCAATGACAAGCAGCGCCCCTTCACACGCGGCTAAACTGCGGGATACCTCGTAAGAGAAGTCGACGTGGCCTGGGGTGTCGATAAGATTCAAAATGTACTCCTGCCCATCTTTGGCTTTGTATGTGAGGCGAACCGCTTTCAGCTTAATNGTAATGCCCCGTTCACGCTCCAGATCCATGGAATCCAGAACCTGCTCGGACATCTCCCTTTTACTAACCGCCCCGGTNTATTCTAAGATCCGGTCGGCCAGTGTAGATTTTCCATGGTCTATATGGGCGATTATGCAAAAGTTGCGAATGTTCTTTTGACCCATAGGTATACCAATTCCTTCATAAAGTAATCTACTGACATTATAGCATAGGCTTCGCCGATTTCAAATCGGCATGCTCAGCCCCTCGCCCTGAGCTTCCTCTTGAGAAGACCCAAGAAATAGTGGCTTTCCTCCATTTTAAACAGCAGACTGAGGGCCAAGTAAACGGCTACTCCCACGCCAATGGCGGCAAAAGTCTGGATCGCTTGTCCCAGCTTGGAGGACAGGGGCAGATAGCTCGCCAAAAGCGACGCGGTGTAATACGCGCCAACGCCCATGAATACAGAGGCAATTGCAGACTTGACAACGGTACTCCACAGCCGCGGATCCATAAGGCCNCCCAGCCGTTTGCCTAAAACACCCATGGCCAGGGCCATGTTGAAGATGGAACTCAGCGAATAGGCGAAGGCCAATCCCCCTGCACCCAGGTTTGTCAGGCGCAAAAAGGCTACGCTTAGCAGGAAGTTCAGCACCACAGTGACGAAACCGATCTTCACAGGCGTCTTCGTATCCTGCAGCGAATAAAAGCCCCTTGTGGTCACTTGCAGTGTCGACTGAGCAATCAAGCCGGGAACGTAGAACAAAAGTGCAAAGGCCGTGGCCAGAGTATCTCCCGGCAGAAACTCACCGCTTTCAAAAAGCAGGCGTACAATCGGCACCCTCAAAAAGGCCATGCCAAAGGCGGAAGGGATAGTGATGAAAAAAATCACCCGCAGACCAAAGGATAAAGTGCGCCGAAATTCCTCAGTCTCTCCCCTTGCGGTCAGTCTCGCCAGGGTAGGAAAGACGGCTGTGGAAATGCCCATAGCAAAAATGCCTAAAGGGAAGTTGATCAGGCGGTTAGCCAGACGCAGGGCCACAATGGAGCCTGTCTCCAAAGTGGATGCCAAGTTCTGACTCACGATCACGTTCACCTGGGAGATGGACAGACCCAGGATGGCCGGCAGCATCAGCATCCCCATGCGGCGAATGCCTGGGTGGCGCAAATCCACAACCGGGCGGTAATGTTTCTTAGCCCGCTTCAGCACAGCAGGGAACTGGATGGAGAAGTTGCCCAGAGCCCCTGCAACTGTCCCTGCAGCCATCCCCATGATCCCAATGATGGGACCTAAAATGTAGGCCCCTAAGATTTGACCTAAGTTGTAGACAATGGGGCCTAGCGCGGGCAGGAAAAACTTCTGGTAGGAATGGAGTACTCCCATGCACAGACCCGCCAGAGCGGTAAAAAAGACCGCGGGAAAAGTTACCCTCATCAAAAGAATCAGAAGGTCCCTTTGTTCGCCGGAAAAGCCCATGCCCACCAAGGGGGCGAGCTGGGGCGTGAAGATTACACCTAAGACCATGATCAGAAGCAGCAGCAAGAACGTGGCATTCAAAAAGACACTAGCCACATACCAGGCCTCTTTCTCATCGTCCTTGGCCAAATACTGAGTAAAAACGGGAATAAAGGCGGAACTGAGCGCTCCGCCTACTAAGAGCTGATACATTAGATCCGGTAAAGCAAAGGCAGCAAAAAACACATCAGTGGTGGCAGTTCTGCCGAAGACTTCTGCTACAGCCCTTTCACGAATAAAGCCTAGAATGCGGCTGACCAAGATTGCCAGCATTACTATGGTGGCAGCTTTTGTCACTTGTTCTCTATTTTCATTCTGCAATCCATTTCGCTCCTCTTCATGGATGTTTCACGAAGTGAAACTCCAAGATGAATGCTGCACTCTTANGAATACCCCGCATTCATCACTGTGGCAACAAATTCAAAGATTCGCCTTCGAAGAGCTAATTCCTGTTAGAGCACCCTCGATAAAACATTGGCAAACAACTCGGCTGCCAACAACGCTTCCTCTAAAGAATTCTCCACAGAACCCAGCTCCACAATGATGCTTCTTGGATGCAGGTGCTGATTGTAACGAGCTTCCCTGTGCACTTGCACCGGGCGCATCAGGCCTGGATAGAGCTGATCGCACACGCTCTTGATTTTATAGGCAAAATCCAAATTCTGCTGGAAGTTGGGATGAGACAAGGGGATGTTTTCAGCTGTGCCCACTACAAGTGCAATACGTGCTACCTCACGCCCGTTGACCAGCACAGTGGGGCTGGGCACTCCGGCATCCCTGTGCAAATCTATCACCATGGCATAGTCTTTCTCTTTGTTCAGCAATTCTCGTACCGTCTTTTCTGAGTTGGCATAGGAGCTGTTGATGCTTGGCAGAGTGTGAATGCGGCTTTCGTGAACAGCCTGGAACCCCAGGCTGGCCAAGGCATTGGACAAATGCCGCCCCG
>JGI24707J26582_10002505_pt1 | contig 13699 bp, 10 predicted proteins | sample BioPla1DNA1_FD_26582 | JGI IMG/M metagenome (IMG submission 26582) | reverse complement strand
TTGAGAGATCCTTTCTTGATAGTTATTTTTGATGATTTATATTATACCAAAGGGTCTCTCGTTTTTCCTTTCTCGTGTCATAAATGTATTGTAGCCTAACAGCGGCTTAATTAGTACGCTTTAGCAAAATATATAACGGTGTCCGCGTCTTTACCGCAGCATACGCATTTATCGCCTATCGCTTCTTCATCAAAGGGTATGTTACGGGTGGTGGCTGAAGTTTTGTCTTTTATTAAATCCTCGCATTCACGGCTTCCGCACCACATAGCCCTTGCGTAACCAACATTTACCTGTTCTTCAAGCTCCTGCATGTTAAATACATCTTTCGTTCTTGAAATTTTAAATTCGTCTGCTATTTTATATAGATTATCCTGTATATCATTTAAGCTCTCTTTAACGGATTCAACTAGCCCACTAAGCTCAATTGTAAACTTTTCGTTTGTATCGCGCCTTGCGCACATTGCAACGCCGTTTTTAATATCGCGCGGGCCTATTTCTATACGAAGAGGAACGCCTTTAAGCTCCCACTCGTTAAACTTCCAGCCGGGGGTTACATAATCCCTATCATCAATGCGCACACGCACGCCTGCCTTTTTAAGTGATGCGTATACTTCCTCGGCTTTTTCAAGCACGCCCTCTTTATGAGCAGCTATAGGCACTATAACAGCTTGGTATGGAGCAACCTTAGGCGGCAGACGAAGACCGCGCTCATCCCCATGGGTCATTATTATTGCGCCTATTAAGCGGGTTGATACTCCCCAGCTTGTTTCATAGCAGTATTTCAGCTGCCCATCTTTATCTAAAAACTGTATTTCAAAAGGCTCTGAAAAGTTTGTGCCGAAATCATGGCTGGTACCTGCTTGCAGCGCTTTGCCGTCTTGCATCATAGCTTCTACCGAATAGGTAGTCCTTGCGCCGGCGAACTTTTCTTTGTCAGTCTTCTTGCCGGAAAACACGGGTATTGAAAGCGTTTCCTCGCAAAACTCACGATATACTTCAAGCATTAAAAGGGCTTCTTCATGCGCTTCCTGCTCTGTCGCATGTATGGTATGCCCTTCCTGCCACCAAAATTCACTTGTTCTAAGAAAAGGGCGCGTGCTCTTCTCCCAGCGCATTACTGAACACCACTGGTTGTATTTAAGGGGCAAGTCCCTCCAAGACTGTACCCATTTTGCAAACATGGTACAGAAAATCACTTCTGATGTAGGCCTTACCGCAAGCCTTTCTTGAAGCTTTTCATTACCGCCGTGCGTAACCCATGCTACTTCGGGCGCAAATCCCTCTACATGGTCTGCTTCCTTTTGTAGTAAACTCTCAGGTATAAGCATAGGCATGGCGACATTTTCATGCCCCGTTTCCTTAAAGCGCCTATCCAAATCCTCTTGGATAAGCTCCCAAATACGATAGCCGTAGGGCTTTAGCGCCATACAACCCCTAACAGGAGTATAGTCCATTAAATCTGTCTGTGTTACAACATCAGTATACCACTGAGAAAAGTTCTCATCCCTAGGCGTTATATGTTCAACAAACGCCTTTTGTTCTTCCTTTGCCATAAATCCTCCTTAATAAAAAAGCCCCCTCCCTTGCAGGGACGAAGCATGCTCCGCGGTACCACCTTGCTTGGCGTAAAACGCCCGCTTATAAGCCTTAACGCGACAAACGCCGGTGATTAGCCGATTGCTCCGGGTCGGGCTGCCGCAGCGCCTGCTTTCAGCCTAGGCAAGCTCTCTGCATTTTGCGGCATAGTTCCCATCACAGCAGCGCAATTATACTTAAATAGTACTTACATGTCAAGGAGTTGAAGCTCTATTAACAAGCATTCCCCCCCCCAAAAAAAAATATATACTCCATCAATATATTGCAACAGGTCCTTTTGGTCCATTAATTATTTCTATATCAGCATCATATATGCGGCTTAAAACATCAGGCTTCATTATTTCTTCAGGCGTGCCAAATTCTATTATCTTGCCTTCCTTAAGCGCACAAATCCTATCGCTGTAGCTTGCGGCAAAGTTTATATCATGAAGCACTGTAATAATAGTTCTCCCGAATACATCTACCGCATGGCGCAGGTGTTTTAACATCTGTACAGACCTTGCTATATCAAGATTGTTAAGCGGTTCATCTAGTAATACATATTCGGTTTCTTGGCATAGCACCATAGCTACATACGCTCTCTGCCTTTGACCGCCCGAAAGCTGATCTAAATACCTGTTTTCAAGTTTTTTTAACCCTAGGAAATCTATGTATTTGGAAATAATCTCCTCGTCCTCATCATTAAGGCGCCCCTTTGTATGCGGAAACCTGCCAAAGCCAACGAGTTGGCGTACAGTTAAGCGTGTCACAAAGTGATTTTCCTGCCTTAGTACAGCGACGATTTTCGCAAGCTCACTTGAGTTTGTTTTGGAAACATCTTTATTGGCTACGGTAATCTTCCCCTCATCTGCGCTAATTAGCCGTCCTATCATAAGCAGCAATGTAGATTTACCCGCACCGTTGGGACCTATAAAAGTAGTTAGCCCTGCCTTGGGAATGCTAATATTCATAGGTCCTATTACTACATCCTTTGAGTATATCTTTTTTACATTCTTAACTTCTATCATAAGCTACCTTTCCTAAGTATAAGCGCCATAAAAGCCATACCGCCAAACAGCTCTATTATTATAGACACCACGCCCTGCGCGTTAAAGACATGGTACATAATAAAATATGAGCTTGTTAGAATTAAGAAACCAAGCGCCAAAGACATAGGGAATATATAGCGGTGGTCGTATGTAGGCGCAAGCTGGTATGAAAGCGTTGCTACCAAAAAGCCGTAAAAAGTAAGCGGTCCAACAAGCGCTGTTGATATAGACATTAGTATAGATACTAAAAACAATATGAATATAGTTCCGCGCCTATGATTAAAGCCTAGGTTTATACACACCTCCCTGCCTAGCGATAGCAGATTAAGCTTTTTAGAATTAATGATAAGTAGACTTGCGGTTATTAACATAAGCGGTATCGCCACCACAAAATTATCCACATCCGCATTGTTTACAGAGCCGAAAAGCCGTGCTTGAAGTATATCAAATTCCGATGGATTCAATAGCCTTCGCATAAAGGCTGAAAGGCTTTTAAGACCGGTTCCCAGCACCACACCAACTAGCAGCATAAGCTGCATGTTTCCATATTTACCTGAAAGCAGCCAACCATATAGTATAAGTGAAAATCCCACCATTATAATCATCTGTATTATAAAAGCATTTACGCCTTTAAATTCAAGCAGACTTTGCAATCCAAAGAAAAATATGGTGCTTGTATGTATGGCGGAGTATAGCGCTTCAAAGCCCAATAAAGATGGCGTAATTATACGGTTGTTGGTAGCGGTTTGAAAGCTTACAGTGGCTAAACTTTGGCATACAGCAGCAATAAACATGGTTACAACCGAAATCATTCTACGCCTTGTAACGGGTATAAAAGATGGCGATGTAACCGGTACAGGGTTGTTATACAGCAGCAGCCCAAGCGCCGATAGTATACCAAGCAAAACTAGGGTTCCCAGCAATATATAGTATCGGTGCATATGTTTTTTATCTGTAAATGAATGCGTGCTTCGCATAGGAGCACTATAGCTTAATACTTCACTTTGCATTTGCGCCATTTCTCCTTTGCCTCATTATAAGTAGTATAAACACAGCAGCGCCGCAGGTGCCAAGTATAAGAGATACAGGCACTTCAAAGGGCATAATTATAGTCCTTGAAATTATATCGCACAGGATAATTATTCCCATGCCAAACAGGCTTACCCAAGGTAGATTGCTCTTAACATCATCTCCCCTGAACATAGAAACGATATTAGGCACAATTAACCCTAAAAAGGGAAGATTTCCTATAACCGAGGCAACTATACCTACCGCAAGCGATATAAGCGCCGTGCCTATAAGTACAATTTTAGAATAATTCAGACCTAAATTTGTGGCGATATCCTCTCCAAGCCCGGCAACGGTAAGCCTATCCGCCAATATGTATACTATTAGCGTAATTATAAGTATTACAAAAAGATACTCATATCTTCCTCGCTCAACAGGAGCAAAGGAGCCGGCAAACCAAGTTTCTAGCGACTGAGTCATGTCAAACATTAGCCCCACAAATGTAGATATCGCAGATACTATCGCCCCTAGCATTATGCCAATTATAGGCACAACAAGCGAGCTTTTAAGCTTCACCTTGCGTAAAAACAGGAAGAACACCATAGTTCCAACAAATGAAAACAGTATCGCGCCTGTAGTGCGCATCATAAGGCTTGCCCTTGGAAAAGCCGCGTATACGCATACTATTCCAAGCCCTGCCCATTCTATGGTGCCGGTAGTAGTAGGCTCTACAAACCGGTTCTGGGTCATAAGCTGCATTACAAGCCCACTTATAGACATGGCAGCGCCCGTAAGCATAAGCGATAGAGTCCTAGGTATACGGGTTATAAAGAACATCTCAAGCCCGCCTTCTTGTCCTATATCGTACACACCGGTAAAAAGCGATAGAACCGCAAGCGCAGCTACAGAAATAAGCGCTATAATAAAACCGCCCGTAAATGTCTTTCTTTTCTTAGAAATAAGGGGCTGAGAGATTTCAGCCCCTTTGCTTTTGCCAAGCATAAGACCCGCCCTAATTTGCTAATTTGTCTGCCATCTCGCTAAATAGCAAGAGGTAGTTTTGTATAGATTCATCTGTATAGGTATCCGGGGGCGCATAGATTATTTTAGCTTCCTTTACGGCAGTAAGATTTTTCAGCGCCTCTGAATTTTCTATAACATCTTTTGCCAGCGTAAATTCGCCTTCTTTTTTAGATCCGGCATCACGATCAATTACGAACATCCAATCAGGGTTACTCTGCGCTATGGCTTCAACGGAGATATCATCGCCTTTATGGTTGGCAGACGCTTCAGCAATCTCAAGAGCAGGCACCCAGCCAAATATCTCATACCAAGGTCCCCATACTCTTCCGCTTCCAGGTGCTGAGAAACCCATCTTACCGCCGCTGACTACCAAGGACATTATTGTATCCTTGCCATTATATGCAGCTTTTACATTGGCAATAGCTTTATCAAAATCAGCTATGAGCCTTTCCGCCTCAGCTTCTTTTTGGAATATTTTACCCAAGGTTGTTGTAGATGTTTTGAGCCCATTTACTAAGTTTTCTCCCGGGCTTTCCGCTTTTTCTGAAACATCCCAAGTAAGATCTATAACCGCTGCCTGTGGTACAAGCTCGCGTATCTGCTCTGCATGAGCTACAAAACGTTGTCCGATTATTACAAGCTGAGGGTCGCAAGCCGCAATAATTTCAAGGTTTGGTTCGCGGTGGTTTCCGACATTGAGTACCGCTTCATCGCTCTTATATAAGCTGGAATCAGGCATTACATCCTTTGGCACTGCAAGCAATTTTATACCCCAATCAGACAGGGTTTGGAAAGTACGGTTGTCCAAGGCTACAATTCTCTCTGGATTGAGCGGTACCTCTACCGTGCCCGTAATATCAGTAACCTCTACAGTTTCCGCCTGTACATACACAAGTCCTAAAGATAATACAAGTAATAACGCTGCTAATGTGGAAAGTGTTTTTCTCATGTTTTAATACCTTTCTCCTTGTGTTTTAATATCGAGATAAACTTAACCGCTTCGTTAGGCTTACCTTACGCATATGTTACCATACAAAAAATATTTGTCAAGCCCTTTAAAATTTCTTTCAACTTATATAAATCGCAAAATAAGGGGCTGAAAAGTTTCAACCCCTTTGCTTTTGCTAAGCATAAGACCCGCCCTAGCAAGCTAATGAAGATGTCATCTTATTAAATAAGAAGATGTTTGATTTTCACTTTGATTAGGACCTTAATCGGATAGAAACCGCAAACCATTTTTTATTTCAATCCGATAAGGTTTGGAAAGTACGGTTATATAGTGTTACTCTCTATCAAGATTAAACAGCACCCCTACTGTACCCTTGATATAGATAATCTCTACCGTTTCCAGCCTGTGTTTACACAAGCCCTAAGGATAATACAAACAATAATGCTATAAATGTTCCACCTATGCTCTAACAACTTTCTCCTTATTTTTAAGATGGAGGTAAACACAATCGCACTGTTAGGTTTACCTAACAAATATATTACCACAAAAAAATCATTTGTCAAGCCCTTTTTAAAATTTCTTTTTACTTTAGTGCATAGAAAACAAAATATATACCATCCAAGCTTTTAGCCCCTCTCATTCCCCATTTTTTCTTGACTTAAAGGCTTTGTTGTTGTATTGTTTCACATAGTTGCTCGAAAGCAATATTGTATCTATTCCTCGTATTGATTATTTTTTTTATTTTATTATAGAGGGGCTATATGTTAGGCAAAAAACACTCACCTTGGAAGGCCATGTTAGCGCTTGTACAGCGCAACGGCCGATATTTTTTCGGCGCTGCAATCGCCACGGCTGTAAATATAACTATAGGCTTTATAACCCCTGCGGTACTGGCAGAGTTATTCGACCATTATTTAGGTACGCTTCCTAGCAGATTGCCGGAAAGCTTTAATAATTTGCTATATAACATAATGGGCAGCCGCGAAAATATAATGAACAACCTTTGGATATTCGGGCTTGCCATAGTTATTATAAACCTGCTTAAAGGCTTGTTTTCATATTTTAAGGGCATATGGTGCGCAAAAGGCTCTGAAAACGCCGCAAAATATTTAAGGGATAAACTATATAGCCATATACAGTCCCTCCCCTTTGCGTACCATGTAAAAGCCGCAACGGGCGACCTGCTTCAGCGCTGCACAAGTGATGTAGAGATGATACGCAGGTTCCTTAACATACAGCTTATGAGTATACTAAATTCTATCCTATTAATTACTATAGCCCTAATCCTTATGCTGCCTATAAGCACAAAGATTACCTTCATATCCATGGCACCACTGCCTATTTTACTATTGTTCTCTTGGCGCTTTTTTAAGGTGGTTATAAAGGCATACAGAAATACCGAAGAAGCCGAGGGCGCAATGAGCAATGTTTTGCAGGAAAATATTACCGGCATAAGGGTAGTAAGAGCATTTGGCAGACAGCAGGACGAGGTAGATAAGTTTGAAAAAGTAAACTCCGAACATCTGAACAGAGGGCTAAAGGTTGCCCCGCTTGATGCGCTCTATTGGAGCAGCGGCGACCTTTTCAGCGCAATTCAAATGCTTATTATTGTAGTTGCTTGTATACTGGAAGCGACAAACGGCAATATTTCAACAGGGGATCTGCTTGTGCTCGTAAGCTATTCAGGTATGCTTTTATGGCCAACAAGACAGCTTGGACGCGTGCTCTCCGCAACAGGCAGGAGCATGGTATGCCTTGGCAGAATACTTGAGGTATTAAGAGAAAAAGAAGAACCCGTACAGATAGACGCTGAAAAGCCAAACCTTAACGCGGATATAGTGTTCGACAATGTAAGCTTCCGCTACGATGGTGGCACAGATGTGCTTAAAAACCTTTCCTTTACTATCAAAGGCGGTGAAACCGTTGCCATACTTGGCGCAACTGGCTCCGGTAAATCAACGCTGCTTCACCTTATTCAAGGTCTGTATAAACCAAGCGAAGGCGAAATACGCATAGCAGGCGTACCTTTAAATAAAATAGACAGGCATCACCTAAGGAGCCATGTAGGGCTTATACTGCAGGAGCCTTTCCTATACAGCAGAACATTAAAAGAAAATATAGCCATAGCAAAGCCTGACGCTAGCGATAATGAGATAGACAGCGCAGCTAAAGATGCCAGCGCGTATAACTTCATACAGAGCTTTGAAAACGGCTATGACACAGTTGTTGGGGAAAGAGGCGTTACGCTATCCGGCGGACAGAAACAAAGGGTAGCAATCGCAAGGACTCTGCTTAAGGATAACGATATACTTATATTTGATGACTCTCTATCTGCGGTAGACACACAGACGGACAGGGCTATAAGAAAGGCTCTTGCAAAACGCAACAAAAACCTTACAACAATCATTGTAAGCCATAGAATTAATACGCTTAGCGAAGCCGATAGGATATTTGTGCTTGAAAACGGCTCAATATCGCAGATGGGAACCCATGAGGAACTAATCCACAGCGATGGGCTCTATGCACGAATATATGAAATACAATCCGGCATAGCGGAAGGTGTCGAGGGGTAATTATGCAGTATAGCGAAGAACAATATAGCGACCATATTAAACTAAGCACATGGAAGAAGTTGCTTCCCTTTGTATTTGAATATAAAAAAGAATTCTACACTCTTGTTATATCCATGTCGCTGCTGGCAGTCTGCAATGTAATCATGGGTCTTGCTTCAAGGTTTGCAATAGATAATTTTGTGGTTCCAAACACAACTGAGGGTTTAAGCACACTTATTATTGCATATGTATTACTTATAATACTTGCAACGCTTTCAGGTTTTACTTTTATAAAAAGCGCAGGCAGGCTTGATTACCACATAAGCTATTCCATGCGAAAAGAGGGCTTTAAACGCCTTCAGAGTATGCCATTTTCTTTTTACGATAAAATGCCGGCGGGTTCTCTAATTAGCAGGCTCACAAGCGATGTAAGCCACTTAGGCGAAGGTTTCGCCTGGCATACTGTAGATATAATTTGGGCAATGGCCTACATAATAGCCAGCATGGTGGTGCTGTTTATTATGGATAGCAGGCTGAGCCTTATTATACTTATGATGCTGCCACCGCTTGCTGTAATATCCTACTACTTTCAAAAACAGATATTAAAGCGCCAAAGGGAAGTACGCAAAACAAACAGCCGCATTATAAGCGCATTTAACGAGGGTATAATGGGGGCTACAACTACTAAAACCCTAGTTAGGGAAGAAAAAAACGAGGAAGAATTTGAAGCGCTTACATCACATATGCGTGTATCTTCAATTTCTTCAGCCAGAATGTCAAGCATATATCTGCCTATAGTAATTTTTGTAAGCTCAATAGCCGCGGCATATATACTAAGCAGCGGCAGCAATTTTGTGCTTGAAGGTAGCTTAACGCTTGGCACGCTTACGGCGTTTTTTAACTTTACCCTATCCATGTTTGAACCTATACATTCACTAGCCTCTATTTTTTCTGAAATGCAGCGTATGCAGGCGGCGGCTGAAAGGGTTGTAACCCTGCTTGAAACGGAACCCGATATAAAGGACAGCGATGAAGTAATTGAAAAATTCGGTGATATATTTAACCCCAAAAAGGAAAACTGGCCGGAGATACACGGAGATGTGGAGTTTAGAAATGTTAGTTTTAAGTATAAAGACGGCGAACAGGTGCTTGAAAATTTCTGTCTGCATGTGCCAAAGGGCAAGACTGTTGCACTTGTGGGACCTACGGGTGCAGGTAAAAGCACTATAGTAAACCTGCTTTGCAGGTTCTATGAACCCACCAGCGGCAGCATATTAATAGACGGGGTAGACTATAGAAACCGAAGCCAGCTATGGCTACAGAGCAGCCTTGGATATGTATTGCAAGACCCACACCTTTTTTCCGGCACGGTTAAGGATAATATACGCTACTCTAAAAAAGACGCCAGCGATGAAAAGGTGTACAATGCTGCCCGCCTTGTACATGCGGATAGCTTCATAGAACGCCTTGAAAATAAGTACGATACACAGGTGGGCGAATCCGGAAACAGGCTATCCACAGGAGAAAAACAGCTTATTTCCTTTGCCAGAGCCATAATACATGACCCTAGGATATTCGTACTTGACGAGGCTACTTCCTCCGTTGATACCGAAACGGAATCCGCCATACAGCTCGCCATAGAAAAAACGCTTGTGGGCAGAACAAGTTTTATTATCGCCCATAGGTTGAGTACAATTAGAAATGCGGATATAATACTAGTAATAGATGATGGAAAGATTGCCGAGAAGGGCAGCCATGAGGAGCTTATGGAAAAACGCGGCATGTACTACAGGCTTTACACAAACCAATTTCAGGATGAAATCGTAAAGGAAGCATTGCGTAACAATTAGGTAGTTTATTTTATTCAAAAGGAGTGAGCGATTTGTATGATGTAATTATTATCGGCGCCGGCATATCTGGGCTTTCAACTGCCTGCCACTTAAGCAGGTATAGCTGCGATATGCTCATACTAGACAGGGGCGCTGATGTAAGCGAAGGAGCAACCAAGGCAAATAGCGGCATAGTACACGCAGGCTATGATGCAACCCCGGGCACGGAAAAAGCGCGTTTTAATGTTAAGGGCGCAAGGATGTATGAGGATTTTTGCAAGAGCTATGGCGTGCCTTATCAAAAAACGGGGGCTTTAGTCCTAGGCTTTACCGATGAGGATGAAAACACCCTCAAAAAACTGCTTGAAAGGTCTGTACAAAACGAGGTGCCCGGCTGCCGTTTGCTAACAAAAGATGAAGCGCTTCAAATGGAGCCAAACTTAAACCCAGATATCGCGCTCGCCCTTTATGTACCTGAAAGCGCTATTACAAGCCCTTATGAGCTTACCTATGCGCTTGCAGACCACGCTAAAATAAACGGAGCAAAGTTTTTACTGAATACCAATGTGGAGTCCCTCTCGCATGAGGAAAACCATTGGCTGGTTCATACTGATAATGGAGTGTACAAGGCTAAAGCGGTTATTAACTGCGCGGGCACTGGAGCTGATGTACTGCATAACATCATATCCACAAAGCAGGTTAAAATAATACCAAGGCGGGGTGAATATTACCTGCTAGATAGGCTCGAAAAACCGCTATTTTCCATGACAATATTCCAAGTACCAACAAGCATGGGTAAGGGCGTACTTGTAACGCCTACCACGCATGGGAACTTGCTTATAGGTCCCAATGCGGAGGATATCCCCCTAGAAGATGATACTGCAACCACAAGGGACGGTCTTGATGAAGTGTTTACAAAGGCTAAGAGGACTTGGCAGGATATAAGCCTTCGCACAGTAATTACAACCTTTTCAGGCATACGCGCCCATGAAAAGGAAGGCGATTTTATAATAGGTAAGGTTGAAGGCGCTCCCGCAGGCGCATTTGAGGCAATTGGCATTGAAAGCCCCGGGCTTTCAGCTGGACCTGCAATAGGTATAGAGCTTGGCGATATGGTGGCGGAGTATCTAAAACTGTCTAAAAACACAAATTACATGCCCCCTACCCCACAGCCCAAACCTTTTAATGGCATGAGCGATGATGAAAAAAAGCTCGCCTATGAAAAAGACCCGGATTATGGAAAGATAGTCTGCCGCTGTGAACAGGTTACAGAGGCGGAGATACGCCACAGTATAAGGCGTCCGGTTGGCGCAACATCTGTAGACGGGGTAAAAAGGCGTACACGCGCGGGCATGGGCCGCTGCCAAGGGGGTTTTTGCTCACTTAGGGTTGCCGAAATACTAAAGGAAGAGCTTGGTGAAGATAATCTGCTCACCATAACAAAAATGGGTAAAGGCAGTGAAATGCTTACAGGCAAGCTTTCGGAGGGAGAGATATAGATGACTGAAATACCTGTTGATATTATTATTATAGGCGCAGGACCCGCAGGGCTTGCAGCGGCGATAGCGGCAAAAAAAGCGGGCATAGACAGCCTAATAGTTTTTGAAAGGGACGAAATCCCCGGCGGCATACTTAACCAGTGCATACATACAGGCTTTGGTCTGCACCGCTTTAAGGTGGAACTTACAGGACCTGAATATGCGCACCGTGATGTGGTTGAAGCTGAGAAGCTCGGTATAGATATACGCCTTGGCGTTACGGTGCTTGATTTAAATCAAGATAAAATCGTTACCTGCATAAGCCATGAAAAAGGGCTTGAAAAATACAAGGCAAAAGCGGTAATACTCGCCATGGGCTGCAGGGAAAGGCCAAGGGGCGCACTTGCTACACCCGGCACCCGCCCCGCAGGTGTATACGCCGCGGGCACGGCTCAAAAGTTCCTTAACATGCAAGGTTATATGCCAGGCAATAATATTGTAATACTAGGCAGCGGCGATATAGGGCTTATAATGGCAAGGCGCATGGTGCTGCAAGGGGCAAATGTACTCGCCTGTATTGAAATTATGCCCTATTCAAGCGGGCTAAACAGAAATATAGTGCAGTGCCTTGAGGATTTTAACATCCCTCTGTACCTTGAACATACTGTAGTAGATATTAAGGGTAAAAACAGGCTTGAAAGCGTTATAGTAGCCAAGGTAGATAGCAGCAGAACTCCCATACCCGGGAGCGAGTTTGAAATCCCCTGCGATACCCTGCTGCTATCAGTTGGTCTTATACCCGAAAACGAGCTTACAGACTGCGCGCAAGCTGAAATGTCCCGCGTTACAAGCGGTCCTGTTGTAAACAGCCACTTTGAAACAAGCGTTGAAGGTATATTCGCCTGTGGAAATGTCCTCCATGTGCACGACCTTGTAGACTATGTAAGCAGCGAAAGCGCTGCAGCCGGAGAAAAAGCCGCGGAATATGTGCTCGGAAAGCGCGACACTTCTAAGCTTATAGATGTTGTAGACGGAAAAGGAGTGCGCGGCTGCGTACCCCAGAAGATATTCATAGACGATAAGCAGGGTATAGACCTTATGTTCAGACCCGACAATGTATACAAAAACCACTATCTAACCTTAACCGCAGGAGATAAGGTGCTTATGAGCCAAAGAAAGATGATACTTGCCCCCGGCGAAATGGTAAATGTAAGGCTTAATGAAGATAAGCTTAGCCTCATTTCTGAGGGAGAGGAGCTTGTAGTATCTATTACGCCTGAAAAAGCGGGGTAAAAGCCTAAAAGCATTTAAATATCATAATAAAAACCCGCATATCAGAAGATGGTATGTGGGTTTGCTTTTGCTATTCATTATAGTTACATATTCAGCTATGGTAGGAACAAATACTCCCTTATTATTTTCCATTTATCATACAAATCATCTATAGAATATCTTGCATTGGCAGGGCTAGTAGAGGGTAGCCCTATGGCTTTAAAGCCCGTTTTCTGCTCCTGATATTTTTTATAATAACGGTAAGAAGTCCCGCCATTGCAGAAAACCTGCTTTATATCCGCCTCTTTAAAAATGGGGCTTAAATCTGAGGGAATTACATTTTGAATACTGGCATCACTGGAACCTATAATATCGCACTTAAAAATTACATCGTATACGGCAATACGCTGCTTCAAAAGAAAGGCTTTTCTTTCTTCAATATCCGTGCTCAATTTTACACCAAAAATCTTTTCAAGCAAAGACCAGAAACGGTTCTGTGGATGCCCGTAAAAGAAGCCATATTCCCTAGTTTTAACTGATGGAAAGGAGCCTAATATCAGCATTTTTGAATCGGCATTAAATAAAGGCTTGAGTGGGTGGGTAATGGTTTTATGTTTGCTCATTTAAATCCTCCTATCTTTTCAATTCCGCACAGCTGGTGAATGCTTCCTTTTATCCAACGAAACTATATTATATAGAGAACACATGATACATCTAAAAAACATATTCTATTGCATTGATAAAGCGTTAATATACCTATGCTTCTCCATAAAATTTGTACAATAACCGATTAAAAGCTTCTGTTATTGCCCTTGGATTAATCAACTAAGTCTTCCCCCATAAACCACTTGTCTTGATGGTTGGGGCAGTGTGAAATCTTTTCTGTAAATACCGGTCTTCTACAATAAAACCAAGGTAATGATGGCCAGATGGCAGATTCTGCTATCTGGCCTCTTGACTTTTA
>JGI24707J26582_10002504_pt1 | contig 13707 bp, 13 predicted proteins | sample BioPla1DNA1_FD_26582 | JGI IMG/M metagenome (IMG submission 26582) | reverse complement strand
TTTTTTTTTTAAGTACTCTTCCAATTGTTCTATAATTCTTACAATTCATTTTTTATTAATTAACCCCACAATGCCTATCCTTTCCAATGACTTGATATTTTTCTGCTGTTTATTTTATAATATCTGTAGTTAAATTGTCTTGATTCAAATTAGCTACAAGGATATTTCAAAGTAACATACCTTTTATTATAGCATTTTTAAAAACAATCTGATATATCCTTATCAAGATTTCCTGCTAAAAGTCTTCTTATATTATAAACTTTTCTATATTTATCTTATAAAGTATGGTCCATAAAATAAAAAACGCCATTCTATATAAACATTTTTATATAGAATGGCAAAAATAATAAAATAATCATTATAAATCTATTTTATTTTCAATTAAATATCCTGTCCCTAAAAAAGAACCTATCGTAATAAGAATTTTTGTTATAAGACCCGTAATGTTAATATAGGCATTACAACAATTATCATTCAATAAAATAGGACTTCCCATATTTTTTACTGTTTGAGAAACAAAGTTTACGTTATCTAAGTTTACGTTATCTATATGAGAAATTTCAAATACATTGATATCCATGTAATAAGGAAATATTGTATTTATTTTTAAAATTACATAAGCAATAACACCATTTAATATTAAAAATAAAACAAACCATAAACTTCCTAGTTTTTTATTTCGAATACTTACTCGACTTACAGTAATTGAAAAATAAATTAATATTAATGTCATAATAGAAGAAAGAATACCTAAAACACCTAAAGCAATAGTTCCTTGATTTAATATTTCACGTAATAATTGAATAATATCTTTCATATTGGCAATCCAATCATTACTAAATATAATACTTCCTAATAACAAATTATAAACAACAACAAATAAACCTAAAATAATAAACCACATCATAGCCACTATAAATTTAGCACCTACTATTTGATTTCCTGTAAGAGGTAAAGTAAACGTTAAATAACCTCTATTTTCATAAAGTTCTTTTCGAAAAGAACCAATAATATAAAAGAAAGCAGTTAAAAAAGCACCAAAAACTACAAGTCCTGAAATTCCTGTTATAAAAGGTGTAACTTTAAGATTTTGCACCGCATTACTTTGCTGAGAAAGTTTATAAATATTCATTTGAATAAGACTAAATGCTACCAATAAAATCGTAATAATGCCTAAAATAAATTTATAACTTCCTTTAATTTCATATTTAATATACTTACCCATTATTTTTCCTCCTACTACCCAAATATTTCTTTATAAAGATCATCTATTTGCATTTTTCTTTCTTCACGTAATTCTTCTGCATTTCTTGCCAAAAAAACTTCTCCTTCTTTTAGAAAAATTATATCNTCAAAAATANTTTCCATGTCTCGAACTAAATGAGTGGTAATAATCATCGTACTATCTTTATTATAATTTTCAATAATAGCATTTAAAATTTGATCTCGTGCTACTGGATCTACCCCTGCAATAGGTTCATCTAATACATAAACTTTAGCTTTTCTAGATAATACTAAAGCCAAATTTAATTTTTCTGTCATTCCTTTAGATAGAGAACTAATCTTTGACTTTGAATTCAGTTTCATAAAATCTAATAATTCATATGCTTTCTTTTCATCAAAATCTTTGTAGAAATCCTTATAAAAAGCAATAGCATCTTTTATATTCATCCATGGATATAAAAAATTTCTGTCTGGTAAATACGATACGATCGATTTAGTATAAACACCTGGCGTCTTTCCATCAATCTTAATTTCTCCTTTTGATTGTCTTAAAATTCCTGTAATAATTTTAATTAACGTTGTTTTTCCACTACCATTCGGACCTAGTATCCCTATAATTTTACCTTTCTCTATATTGATAGATATATTATTTAATGCTTTTTTATTAAAATACTGTTTGGATAATTCCTTAATTTCAATAATATAATCCATTATTGTTCCTCCTTTATTTGTTGATTTATTAACTCAATTACTTGCTTTACCTCAAATCCTAAAGCCTTCATTTCTATCATAAAGTTCTTAACTAAAGTCGTTGCCATATAATCTTTTAACTTTGCAATATACTCTTTATCTTCTGTAACAAAAGTTCCCATACCTCGCTGAGTAAAGACAAACCCTTCTCTTTCTAACTCTTGATACGATCTCTGTATAGTATTTGGATTTACTTTTAATTCAGTAGATAAATCTCTAACAGATGGCAATTTTTCTCCCTCCCTTAATGCTCCCGAAACAATTCTTTGCTTAATGATATCCATAATCTGTGTATAAATCGGTAAATGATCATTAAACATCATCTTATTCACCTCTATTCTACTTCTTATTATTTTTATTCATGTACTAAACACCTATACTTATCTTCATTTATTACCTTTTATATCGATACAACATTGGCATAATGTATTAGTGTATTAATCATATAGTACACCAATACATTATATCTGTCAAGTATTTCATTTATACATCACTCTTTTTTAAATAACAAAAAAGAGCCTTAGAAATTAGATATACCATCTATTCCTAAGACTCCTTTTTTATTTTTCAATATTATTTTCTTTTTTAACAATACCTTTTACACTTTTTTCGAACTTTTTCCTAGGTAGCATCACTTGATGTCCACATCCTTGACATTTAATGCGAAAATCCATACCTGTCCGAAGAATTTCCCATTCATGACTGCCACAAGGATGAGGCTTTTTCATTTTAACAATATCATGTAGTGAAAAATCCATAGTATCGACTCCTTCCTTTATATCTTATGTAAATCTAAAAATTCATTGGCTTTTCTGTCCCAAAATAAACCGTTGTTTTGGGATAAGGACTTTCAATACCTACTTCATCAAAACGTTGTTTTATTCGTTTTCTAAGTTCTCTTTCAACTCCCCAATTTTCTTTAATTTCACATTGTGCAGCTACACGAATCACTATTGCATAATTATCTAAAGCCTGAACACCTAAAATCTGAGGGGAACTAATAATTCCTGCTATTTCTTGTTCTGCTTTCTTTAATATTTCTTCTAGTATTCCTAAAACATGATTAATATTTTCCTCATAAGAAACTGAAATATCAACGATCGCTCTTTTAAAATCCCGAGTAGAATTAGTCACAATACCAATTTCTCCATTGGGAATAATATGAAGATCTCCATCAAAACTTCTAATTTGAGTAGTCCTAAGCCCCATTTCTTCTACAGTACCAGTTTTCCCATTTAAAGTAACAATATCTCCTACACCAAACTGATCTTCTAGTAAAATAAAAAATCCTGTAATAATATCTTTAACTAAACTTTGGGCCCCAAAACCTATAGCCACTCCTCCTACTCCTGCTAACGTTAAAACAGAAGTAAGACTTACTCCAAAAAAGCTAAGGACTTGTATACCAACAATAAAATAAAGAACATAACGTAATATACTAATACTTAAACTCGTTAAAGTATCTGCCTTTCGTTCACTCATATTATACTTTGACTTCGTTTTTTGTCTATCATAAAAAGATATAATCATTCGAGTTCCCATTTTTTTAATAATCATACTTAGTACAATGATAAGAAACAGCGAAATCACATCTTTTAAAATAGCCCATACCTGTTCCATTGCTTGTAATTGTTCTATCCATCTAATCATAAAATTTACATCTCTCCTATTTAAAAATATTCCTATTTTATTTTCTCTTGTTTTCCAAATATCTTTTTCATTGATTTTTTATTATATCATAAATTTTATCTTTCTTCATCTATAAGTATATATCAGCAGTACTGTTTTTATGATCGATACACAAGATACAAGATAAAAGAATATATATAAAATAAAGCTATTTTATCTTTAAGGTAATCGAATAATTCAAAATAAAAAGGAGGAGAAGAATTATGAAGGAGGATGTTGTTTTCTATCCCTTGTCTAGCCAAGATGAATTAGACAAATTATTAGTAGAATTAGGAGATGGAAATTCTAAAGAATATACAAAAATTAAACATTGGAATATCGAAAACATGTCAGGAAAAGCAAGTAATGCTACTGTAAATGATGATATTTCAAAAAAATTACAAGCTATCTTTACCAAACTACAAACAATCGAAACTAAACTTCCTTTATTAGAACAAATTATTGCTGAGCTAGAACTTATAGAAGAAAATTTTGCTTTATGGAAACAAGAATTTCAAACAATTTGTACGATACTGGACACTTTAACAGATATTATTGTATCAAATAAAGAAACTTCCTTATCAATCAAAACATTGATAAAAAATTTAAAAACTACAATAAATAAAAGATAACTATTTATTCTATTTCTATAAAAAAAGATTGTAGACTATATCATCTACAATCCTTTTTTTACTATCTTTTATTACTAGCATTCTGGAATAGCATGTGGTGCTGGGAATTCTCTTTTTTACCGTAATACTATGTGGATAAGGAAGAATACCTTCTACCCATAAGTTTTCTTCTTTCCACAATTTTTCCACAATAGTACCAGATACTGTAGCAGTTCTCCTGTCCGATGATAACGTACACGTAAGATTTACTACAACGCAAGATCCATCAATAATCTTTAATTCATTTCTTAAAGCCGATCCTGTAACAGTCGTTCCACTAGGAAAACGAACAAAACTAGTACAATCAAATTCAATATTGTTAAGAATAATACAACAAGTAGGATTTCCACTAGCATCTTCAAAAACAACCATTGCTCTAACATTAACATGAACTCCACTACAATCTGGTAAAAGATCTTCCGAAGCACACAACACGACAACTCTACAGCTAGAAGGAAGAGGACAAGTACCTCCACGGCATCCCATTACACTACCTANATTAATAGTTTGACTAAAATTTCGTGTACAAATTAAGCGAACATTTTGTACACAAATATCTAAACATTCACAAGTAGGAACAACCGTATCTCTAACTCCAAAAAGACGTCTAGTTGTTTGATTGATAGCAAGACATTTTTCACATGGAGAAGAAGGATCTAGAGGACATTTTTGTTGATCTTCTTCTTTTGGTTTATCTTCCACTACTTCTGTATTTTCTTCAAGTGCTAAATCTTTTTCAANTAATAAATCATCCATTTCCATAAGTTCTTCTCCACACAATCGTTCTACAGACATAATCAAGAACCTCCTTTTATAGAATCGCATTATAAACAAGATATTGAAGACAAGGAGATGTCCAAAGTTGGACAAGTATCCTTCTGCTACTACATTATATGCTCCTCTATAAAATGTGTAAATTATTTTTAATATGTATTTCCAGTCTCTAGTTTTTTTATAACTTCTTTATTAGCAGGACAAAATTTATATTTTTTTAATTCTTTTGCTACTATCCATCGAATATCTTTATGAACCTTCCTCTTAGGTTTTCCTCTAATAATTTCTGCACTGAAAAAAGTAAAATATATCTCTATTTTAGGATACTTGTATGTTGATTCTGTAAAAAGACCTTTTATTTCTATTTCTACATCTAACTCTTCCTTACACTCTCGAATCAAACATTCTTTTACTGTTTCTCCTGCCTCTAATTTTCCTCCAGGAAATTCCCAAAGGTTTGCACATACTCCACCTTCTCCTCTTTGACAAATTAAAATCTTCCCATTTTTATTAATAATACCTGCTACCACATGAATCATTTTATTTTACCACCTATAAAATTATTATCTTTCCTTGCATTTTTAAATTTAAATGTACCAAAATGCATGAACTATTTTATTTTTGATATCCTTTAGTTTTTAAAACTATTTATCAATTTTAAAAGTTCATGCTAATACTTTTTATTTTTTTATAAAATCCGAATATGTTTTCCCTGTATATTTTTTAAAACATTTACCAAAATAATTAGGATCTGGAATTCCAACTTNCTTAGCAATCTGATACATATATTTGTCCTCTTTGGCAAGACTAATGGCCCGTTCCATTCTACATCCATTTAAGAAATCTACAAAAGAAGTTCCTGTTCTTTCTTTAAATATCCTACTTAAATAACTGGCATTAAAACCAAACTTCATAGCAACAGAAGTTAAATTTAATTCTGGATCTGCATAGTGATTGATTAAATATTTTTTAATCTTACGAATAACAGAATTTTCTTCTATATCTATTTCTATTTCTGTATCTTCTGGACTTTCTTCATCTAATTGTTTTTTTAGCTTTATTAAAATTTCATTAATAGCTACTCGATCAATCGGTTTTAATAAATATTCACAAACTCCTATTCCAACACATTGTCTTGCATATTCAAAATCGTCATGTGCAGTTAAAATAACAATTTTTAATCTTGGATATTGTCTGATGGCAAATCTTGAAAATTCAATACCATCCATAAAAGGCATTCGAATATCTACAAATACAATATCAGGCTTAATTTCATCCATTATATTAATAGCCTCAATTCCACTCGCTGCTTCCCCCACTACTTGAAAACCTAATGCATCCCATTTAATTGTGATTTTCAATAAGTTTCTAAGCATTTTTTCATCATCAATAATCATCACTCTATACATTTAAATCCCCCTATTCCAAGGAATTTTTATATAAATCTTTGTATATTCCCCTTCTTTACTACTAATTTTAAAAACATCTTCTTGATTGTAATAATATTTTATTCTTTCCATTGTTCCTTTTATTCCAAAACTTTTATGATCTTCTTCATGGATAATTTTTTCTAATTTTTCTTCTGACATCCCTATACCATTATCATATACTTCAATATAAATATAATCTTCTTTTGAATATACGGAGATCTTAATAATTCCTTTTTCACCTTTTAAACGAATTCCATGATATAAACTATTTTCAACTAACGGTTGAAGAATTAATTTAGGAATATAAATCTCTAAAAGTTCTTTCTCTACTTCATATATATCTTCAAAAATATCACCATATCGGAGTTTTTGAAGTTTAAGGTAATCTTTTACTATGGATATTTCTGTTGCTATAGATATTTCTTTGCTACCCTTACTTAAAAATTTTCGGTAAAAATTACCTAGCGTATGTAATGCATCATATACACTTTCTTTCGATCCTGTAAGTGCTAAATATTCAATCGTCTCTAGAGTGTTATATAAAAAATGTGGTTTCATTTGCTCTTGTAACACTTCTAATTCTGCCTTCTGTATCACTTTTTCTTTTTCAAGTAATTTATTAATCAATGAATTGATTTCTACAAGCATTTCATTATAACTATCTTTTAAATCCCCTATTTCATCATTCGGTAAAGATAAGCTTAATCTTCTTAACCATCCTGTCTTAACTGAATCCATAGACTGAACTAAACGTTCTATAGGGGTAGTAATATATCTTGAAATAAATAAACTAATAAATATTAAGGATAGAATCGTTATAAAGGTTACAATAAATAAAATCTTCCCTGTTTCTTCTGACATAACTTTTCCAAAGCTTAATTTCTCATAAGCTGTAATAATAAATGGAGTATTTGGTATACGATAATAAGATAATATAGCATTATTTCCAATTGTTTTTTGATTAAATTGTTCTTTACCAAATTGAACATTTTGTAATTCTTCTATGGCTACCTTAGAAGATAAAAGATTGCTTTTATTATCATAATAACAAAAATATTTATTATTTACATCCTTATATGTTTGTTCTAACATATATGTTGATACATTAATAGCAATCATTCCAATCGGTTTTTGTGTTTCTAAATCATTAATAACTCGAAGTAAAGTAATTACAGGTTTGCCCTGTAAAGTAGTAAATAAACCTCCTCCATTAATCCTAATTACATACCCTCCACTACGATCTTTTATTTCTTTATACCATCCTGATTGCAACATAATATCCTCATTAACTTTTGTAATTCCATTACTAACATTAATATACGTCTTATCATTCTTAAAAATAAATACGGAGGATATATTATTAAATACATTCGTAATATCATGAATTACACTAACTGCATTATGTGCATATCTTAACTCTTGTTTTTCTGTGTTTTTCAAATAACTTATGACATCTTTATTATTCATAATCAATTGACTCATATGGCTTATAGTATTTAATTCTGCATTTAAATTATTGGAAATGGAAATCATCGTATTCCAGTTATTTTCTAAAGTATAGTTCAACATATTTTTTTTAATAATTACTGAATATAGGATGAAAAATACGATTAAGTAAATACTGATGATCAATAAAAATAAATATCTTACTTTTTGTTTCAATTTTAATTCTAAAAACCACTGCTTCCATTTTGAATGTTTTTTAATCATTCGAATATTTTTTCTCATAAAAATCCCTCATAATATAAATAATCCTACTCTATCCAGCAGAGTAGGATTATATTTTCTAATCCATTCTATTCTAAAATAAGAGAAAGCATAATCGGTTCTTTCCCAGTTAACGCCATACTCCTTGAATCTGGCTGGAAAGTGGCAAAATATAAACGAAACTTTTTACTATCGATCTTTCGATTTCCTTCTTCATCTACTACCATTAACGAATTCCAAGGAATGGTCATATGAATCTCTTTTTCTTCTTTAGGAACAAGACCTATTCTCTGAAATCCACATAAACTAACATTAGGAATTGCATATTTAGATTCTTCATCTTTAATATAAGCCTGTATAACATCCTCAGTATACATACTTCCTTGATTTTTTACACTCACCTTTACTTGAATATCTTTCCCTGGCTCTATATCAGAAATAATTTCTCCTCCTGTACAAACCACATCTCCATAGGTCAAACCATAACCGAAAGAATACAATGGTTCTTCTTCAATATAACGATACGTTCTTTTTTTCATCGAATAATCCGTAAATTCAGGTAAGTTTTCTAAAGAACGATAGAAAGTAATAGGCAATTTCCCTGAAGGTGAAGTATGTCCAAATAAAATATCTGCAATAGCCTTTCCACCTCTTGCTCCTGGATACCAAGCATGTAAAATACCATTGCAATGTTCTTGAGCATAAGATAAATTCATAGCACTCCCCGCCATATGACAGAGTATTACTGGTTTTCCAACCTCTACTATTTTTTTTAATAGTAACTTTTGAACTTTAGGAAGCTCAAGATCTTTTTTATCGCCTGAACCTACATTATTACCTTGATCTAATTCCTCACCTTCTAGAGTTTCATCTAATCCCAAACATAAAATAACAAGATCACTATGTTCTGCAACCGTAACCGCTTCCATCAATCGATCATTTTCCATAGCCAAACTCTCTGTTCGATCTTGGACTAATTCACATCCTTTAGCAAATAAAACTCGAACCTCATCTCCTAACTCATCTTGAATTCCTTCTAAAACGGTAATATATCGAGAAGAAGTTCCATAATAATTTCCTTTTAAAACTAATCGACTATTAGCATTTGGTCCTATGACACCGATCGTTTGAATTCTATTTTTATCAATCGGTAGGATCCCATCATTCTTTAATAATACCACACTTTTTCTTGCTGCTTCAATAGCTAATTCTATATGTTCTTTACTTTCCACAACTTCATAAGGAATATCATCGTATTCACTACCCTCAAATAATCCTAATTTATATCGAGTCGTAAATAGTCTTTCTGCCGCTCTTGTAATTTGTTCTTCAGAAACTAATCCTTTTTGATAGGCAATAAGAATATATAAATAAATATTGCCACAATTCAAATCACATCCTGCATTCATCGCTAATGCTGCTGATTCTTCAGCGGTGGAAGTAACTCCATGATGCATATGAAAATCTTTAATTGCCCAACAATCCGATACCACATGTCCTTTAAAATTCCATTGTTCTCTCAAAATATCTCGTAATAAGAAAAAACTACCACAACAAGGTTCCCCATTTGTTCGATTATAAGCCCCCATTATACTCTCTACTTGTGCCTCTTTAACACAAGCTTCAAATGCTGGAAGATAAGTTTCCCATAAATCCTTTGCTGAAACTTCTGCATTAAATTCATGACGTAAATCTTCTGGTCCACTATGAACGGCAAAATGTTTTGCACAAGCAGCTGACTTCATATGCTTACCTTCTCCTTGAAGTCCTTTTATAAAAGCAACTCCTAGTCGAGCAGATAAAAAAGGATCTTCTCCGTATGTTTCATGACCTCTTCCCCATCTAGGATCTCGAAAGATATTAACATTTGGCGACCAAAAAGTTAGTCCCTTATAAATATCTCGATCACCATGTTTAGCACTTTGATTATATTTTGCTCTTCCCTCTGTTGCAATAATATCTGCAATTTTTTTCAAGAATTCTTCATCAAATATAGCAGCCAATCCAATAGCTTGCGGAAAACTAGTTGCTGTTCCCGCACGAGCAACCCCATGTAAAGCCTCATTCCACCAATTATAGGACGGAATATTTAACCTTGGAATAGCAGGTGAATGATAAGTTAACTGACTAGCCTTCTCTTCTAACGTCATTTTACTTACCAATTCTTTTGCTTTTTTCTCATACATACCTAAATCCTCCTAACCTTTAACAGCCCCAATAACTAAACTTTCTTGAATTTTTTGACTCATAAAACTATATAAAAATAATGTTGGAAAAGTAGCAATTACTAATGCAGCTCCAATAGGCCCCCAAGAAGTTGTATAAGAACCAGATAATGTTTGAATTCCTACAGACAACGTACGATACGTAGAATCACTAATAAAAATAACTGCAAACATCAATTCATTCCATGCTTGTAAAAATATAAAAATGCCAATCGTAGATAAAGCAGGCTTCATTAACGGTAAAATAATATGCCAAAATATCCCGTATATACTACAACCATCTATACATGCTGCTTCTTCTAATTCTCTTGGTATATTATCAATAAAACTATTACTAATTAAAATAGCCATTGCAAGAGCAAATGCTGAATAAGGCAAAATAAGTGCTTGATAAGAATTAGTCATCTTTAAATTACGTAACATAATAAATACAGGTAAAATAGCTGCATGAATAGGTACCGTAAGCCCAAGCATAAAAATATTATTGGCTGTTTCTTGGCCTCTCCAAACCATGCGTTTTAAAGCATATGTTGCCATTAAAGCTGCAATTGTAGTTAAAAAAATAGTTCCTACTGTAACAATCGTACTATTTAAAAAATATCTGGCCATATTTCCTGTTGTTAAAGCTACTTGATAATTAGACCATAACCATTTTTTAGGTAATCCAATGATATTTTCTCCAAAAATTTCACTATTATCTTTTAACGAAAACGTCAACATCCAGTACAAAGGAAAAATTTGTATAATAGCCCAGATACATAGAACGATAAAGGTAATTTTTTTGCTTTTTTTTACTTTTTTTCTATGCATTTATTCTACCTCCGTTCTAAAAAATTTCTTTATTAGAATTGCAAAAAAGAAACATAAAAAAATAATACAGATTGCAATAGCACTACCAAAACCATATCGATTTCTTCCAAAAATCATAGAAACCATTAAAGTACTAGGAACTTCACTCGCATGTGCTGGTCCACCATTGGTTAAAACATAGATTAAATCGAAAGCCTTTAAAGAACCTGTAACTGCAAAAATTACACATACCTGTAATACAGGTTTTAATAAAGGAATAGTAATATACTTTGACATCTGCCATCCTTCTGCTCCATCAATCATAGCTGCTTCATTAATACTGGAAGAAATAGATTTAATACCTGCATACATCAATAACATATGATATCCCACATATTGCCAAAGAATAGGGACAAAAACCGCAAACAATGCTGTTTTTTGATCTCCTAACCAAGTTCTTGTTAAATGATCAAATCCTATCGCTCGAAGTCCAGCATTAATAATGCCATATTGTGGATTATAAATCTTTAACCAAAGTTGCCCAATCACTACTGTAGAAATCAAAACAGGAATAAAAAATATAGTTACAAAAAAACGTTCTCCTTTAATTCCCCGAGCCAATGATATAGCTAACCATAAAGCAAGTGGTAACTGTATAAAAACAGATAATATTGCCAATAAAAACGCATTTCCAATCACCTTTACAAATCGAATAGATGGACTTTTAAACAACTCTATATAATTTTGAAAACCAATAAAAGTACCTTCTGTAATCCCATTCCAATCTAATAAACTATAGTGTACCGACATAAAAATCGGTACGCCAATAATAGCAATAAATAAAAAAGTAGCCGGAAACATAAATAGGAAGATTGCAGTTTTATTTTTCATGACTTTATCCATTGTCTGTCCTCCCATCATTAAGCATCAAATATCCGCATCCTATAAAATAATATCCCATCAAAACATTTCTTTACTAGATATCCATCTCTATCATTGAATTTGCAAAATAGATCTACTGATCATTTCATGCTCCAATTGTCCCTCCTGTTGCTTTAAGTATAAAATGAAGCTTTTCCTCTAAAACTCAATAAATTACTTAACTCTTTTTTGACATAGTTTGTATCAAAAAAAGAATTTCCTTAAAGTGAAAACAGGGGAGACAAAAGTTGCACACATTCGCCAATAATATACACTTAATTTATAATTGGCTTGTTTTTAATGATCGATTAGACTATCTATATATTTAAAAATATTAATTTTCTAATTGTCTTGCCATATTTTGAACAAATTCCTCAGGCGTAATATTTTCAACATATAGTTCTTGTAATAAGGCTAAATATTCTCCTGCATCTTCTGCCGCCATTAAAGTATCAAACCATAAAGTAAATGAAGTAGCATTACCAGCATATTCTGCAATTTTCTTTGTTATAGGATTTACAGAACTATCATCATAATCCACTTCCCACGCAGCAATTCCTGCACCATCTAAATAAGCATATTTAGAAATACTACGAGCTAATTCAAACACAGCTTTACCTGCAAGATCTGGATGTTTTGTTGATTGAGCAACCATTAATGTATCAGCTGCTCCTCCCATAAAATCTGTTATTTTGGCATTTTTATCATTAAGTACCGGAATACGAGCAACATCAAAGTCTTCAGGATTTTCTGCATCTGTCAAGATAGATCCACCCATCCAACTTCCTGTAATATACATCGGTACTGTTCCATCATAGAATAATGCACTTGCTTCATCATTGGATAAACCTGTAGCCCCTTCTAAAAAAGCTCCCATATCTATAAGTTCTTTTAATTTAGTTGCAGAAGCAAGAAAATCTGGATCTTCATAACTAATACCATTTTTTGTAATAGCTGCTGCTGTTTTTTCTGGTCCTGCGGATTTTAAAGTAAATGCATCGTGACACATAGCTAATACCCAAACATCTTTTACNCTAACTCCAAAAGGAGTAATACCATTCTCAATAAAAGTTTGACAAACCTCTACTAACTCTTCCCATGTTTCAGGAGCTTTTAAACCATATTGATCATACATCTTTTTATTATAAAACAAACAAGATACAGGAGTAGTATAAGTAACTCCATATAATTTTTCATTATAAGTAGCATTATTTAATGCAGCTTTCGGTAGTTGAGCTTTAAATTCATCTATATAATAATTATCTAAATCTAAAACCTTTCCCGATTCTACAAAGGATGTTGAAAATCCTCCACCCCAAGTATAAAAAATATCTGGTAATTCATTTGCAGCTACTGCAGATTTTATCTTTGTTTTATAAGATTCATTTTCAAAAGTTTCATGTACAATTTTTACCCCNGGATAATCCTTTTCAAAATCTTCAATAGCTTTTGTATAAGCAGGATGAAAAGAATCACTCTCTGTTGCAATACTCCACAACGTTAATGTTATCTCTTCTTTTTCTTGTTTATCTTTTTCTCCCCCTTGTT
>JGI24707J26582_10002500_pt1 | contig 13724 bp, 15 predicted proteins | sample BioPla1DNA1_FD_26582 | JGI IMG/M metagenome (IMG submission 26582) | reverse complement strand
CGTAACTGTGTAATCGGATCGAGAATTTGTCCGTCATCTAATAATTGAATATGTAAGTAATCTTCTGATGCCTGATAATGATCTGCTGATAACAAGTGATCAAAATAATCAGTCATTACCCGTAGATCATGTTTTGGTTGCAACGGAATTCGCTCAAAAAAAACTTGTCCTTGCTGATCAAGATCAATCAACGTCATCGACTTCTTTTGACTAGCTTCAGAAAACGAATACTTTAATAATGAACCACTATATTGAACGCGATCGCTACTAATCTTTTGCGGTTGATGCAGGTGTCCAAGTGCGACATAATTAAATGCTTCAAATAGATTNACATCAACATATGGACTGCCACCAATCATCGATAAGCGATCCTCAGAATCAGACTCCATCCCTCCTGCTAAAAAAGCATGCGCAATACAAACGTGACGTTCATTCGGATTGATATTTTCTTTAATTGATTCAATCACTGCTGACATCGCAGCTTGATGGGTCGTAATTTTCTGGTCTAGATAATAGCTTTGAACATCTGCTGGTTCAAAATATGGAATCAAGTAAAAATGAACAGGACCAGTTTCATCTGTAAATGTGACCGGTTCGATTGGTAAATGAAATTTCGACTGAATATATAATTGATGATTACGAAAAAGTTGACTACCAAAATGAAGACGGTCAGGACTATCGTGGTTACCAGAAATCATTAGCATTGGAATCTGATAATCTGTCATTAAGCGTGTCAATGTTTGATCTAATAGGTCTACCGCTTCTTTTGGTGGGATAGCGCGGTCATAAATGTCGCCTGCATTAATAATAAGATCTGGTGAATAACGCTCGATTATTTCAAAAAACTGTTCTAACACGTATGCTTGGTCATCCGTCATATGAATCCCATTGACAATTTTACCTAAATGCCAATCGGCAGTATGTAAGATCCGCATTAACAATCACTCCTCATCTAAATAAAGACTTCAGCACTTGTTTGATCATCATCTGCTGAAGCCTTGGTTGCTTTACTTATCCGTCTAATGTTTTGTTTCTAAATAGTCATCCCAGAGCCGGTCAAATAACGTGATTGCTTCGTTAAAAGGACTCGTCCACTCTAAATATTGACTAATTTCATCATAAGATTCGCTCTGCTTGGGAAAATCGTGATCATGATACATCCAGTCGGCAAGTTTACGTTCAGCTAGATTTTTGTTTGCTCCACGGTATTGCATCATATATTTATAAAAGGATGGCATACTTAACCTCCGACTCTAGTTGCGATCATATTGAAGAAAATAATAATCATATGGATTTTCTTCATTTTTGATCCCTTTTTCTTTTGATGTCAGTTGCCAATTCGATAAATCAAATTCAGGTAAATACGTATCGCCTTCAAACTCTGCATCGATATATGTGATGTAAAGTCTGTCAGCATATTTCAGAAACTGTTGGTAAATTTCAGATCCACCAATCACAATCACTTCTTGATCAGAAAATGGCTTAATATAGTCAAGCACATCCTCAATTTGATGAAAAACGACACATCCATCAGCTTGAAAATCTTTATTTCGTGTTAAAACAACATGGTGACGATTCGGTAAAGGTTTACCAAAAGATTCAAATGTTTTGCGTCCCATTATAATCGTCTTTCCTGTTGTTATCGCTTTAAAATAACCTAAGTCATTTGGAATATCCCAAGGAATCCAGTTATCTTTTCCAATTAAATAATTGCGATCATTGGCAAAAATCATTGATAGCATCTGTTCGCCTCCTAAACAGCAATCGGTGCTTTAATCGCTGGATGTGATTGATAATTTTTCAACGTGATATCACTTAGCTCAACATCAAATACGGATGTTAACTCAGGATTTAACTCGATTCTAGCTAATGGTAAACTTTTCCTTGAGAGCTGTTCCTTTATTTGGTCAACGTGGTTAGAATAAATGTGCGCATCGCCTAACGTATGAACAAACTCACCTACCTCTAACCCACACTCATGGGCAATTAGATGTGTCAACAATGCATAACTTGCAATGTTGAATGGTACACCCAAGAAAATATCTGCACTTCTTTGATAAAGCTGGCAAGATAATTTTCCATCAGCAACATAAAATTGAAACAGTGCATGACAAGGTGGTAAGGCCATATTTTTCGGAACATCTTCAGGATTCCAAGCACTAACGATATGACGGCGTGAATCAGGATTTGTTTTAATTTGGTCAATGACATCTTTTAGTTGGTCGATTGTTTCGTTTGTTGATGTTTTCCATTCACGCCATTGTTTCCCGTAAACAGGGCCTAGCTCACCATATTTTTTAGCAAACGCATCGTCTGAAACGATCCGTTCTTTAAAGCTCTGCATTTCGGCTTGATATTGTTCATTGAATGCTTGATCAGTTAAACTTCGATTACCGAAATCCGTCATATCTGGTCCCTGATATGCATCACTCTCAACCCATCTTTTAAATGCCCACTCATTCCAAATGTTGTTGTTATTTTTTAATAAATATTGAATATTTGTATCGCCTCTAATAAACCAAATTAATTCTGTCGCGATTAAATTAAAGTTGACTTTCTTTGTCGTAAGTAACGGAAAGCCTTCTTGTAAATCAAAGCGCATTTGTGCGCCGAATATTGAACGTGTTCCAGTACCTGTTCGATCTTCTTTCGTTGTTCCTTGATCGAGGACTTTTTCACATAAATCTAAATATGCTTGTTCATTTTTTGACATTTGTATTCCTCCCAAAAATCATATCGCTTAGTTTCATATTACAGAAGTTTAACATTTCATTCAAGAATCATTTCTTATTGAACACGTGAATACAATTAAATGAATACCCCTATTTAATCAGGTCAATATACAAAGGAGGCATTTTGTTTAATGGCTAAAAATATTGTCAAGCAATCTGTTGCTTACAGCTACATTCTCAGTCAACCTTTTGCCACATACATCGATGCCTATCCGATGCTACAAAGTCAATGGTTAGCAGAGCAAGATATTCAACACATCGCGTATGGTGATCACAGTCAAGTTGTGCGTGTCATTCAGCATAAACTCAATAACTTAAAGTATTACGATGAAGCAATTGATGGTGAATATGGATTGTTTACTGAGTATGCATTGAAAAAATTCCAAGCTGATCACAAAATTATTCCTGATGGATCAATTAATCGGAAAACAATTGACGCAATTATTGATGTCGAGCAAAGCTATTATTTAGCTAAATTGACATCGATTGATGAGCCAATTTATTATGGTATGACAAATACTGATATCGAAGCACTTCAGCGTGCACTCTACTACTTAGGTTTTTATGACGATAAATTGGATGGCATTTTTGGATCGATTACAGAGACAGCATTGTTAACTGCACAACGAGCTTATAATCTAGAAGAGACTCCAGCAGTTTCGTTTGAACTTGTGGAAACAATTCACCAGGAAGTAGAAACTAAATCAAAAGAAGCACCACTAATCGACCAACAAACTTCTTCTAACCAAAAAGAAACTATCCAAATTAATACTGACAACTCACAAATTGAGCTTGTGATTCAAGCTGCCAAGCAACAAACAGGTGTACGTTATCAATGGGGGGGCACGACACCTGATGGATTTGATTGTAGTGGTTTCATCCAATATGTTTTTCAACAACATGGGATATCGATTCCACGTACTGTATCAGAAATATGGAACCAAACGGCAAATATCGATCAACCTTCTATTGGTGATTTAGTTTTCTTTGAAACGTATAAAAAAGGTCCTTCACATATCGGCATTTATCTTGGTAATGATCAGTTTATTCACGCTGGCGAGTCAAGTGGTGTCACAACATCGACTCTAAGTCAGGACTATTGGCAATCCCGATACCTAGGTAGTCGTCGGGTTTATCTTGACTAAATTGGTTTTATAAATATCTCTAATACCTAATTAAACCTAGTTATTGAAAAAAAGGTTAAATTCACTTGACGGAATTTACTGAATAAGCTACCATTATAACTAGCAAAGAAGATGTCTGGGATCTATTTTCACCTTATTTGAAGCAGTATAGGAATCGATCCTATCCTTCAGTAAGGTTTTTTTAGCTCATCTTGTTTGTAGTACAGATCTCAAGTTAAGCTTTGAGAAAACTTAGGAGGATTATTTACATGCAAAACGGAATTGTAAAATGGTTTAACGCAGAAAAAGGGTATGGCTTTATTCAACAAGAAGAAGGCGACGATGTATTCGTACATTACTCTGCAATTCAAGATGAAGGCTTTAAGACTCTTGAAGAAGGCCAGGAAGTATCCTTTGAAATTGTCGAAGGAGATCGTGGACCACAAGCAGCAAATGTTGAAAAAAGATAATATTCTGTAACGGTGGCTATTAAGTCACCGTTTTATTTTGTTATCCAATCATTTAAAGGGTGTGTGATTATGCTAGAAATCTATATTGACGGTGCTACAAAAGGTTATCCAGGTCCAAGTGGGATTAGCTTCATTATTAAGCAAGGAAAGTCACGGGTCGAGGCTTACAAATATATTGGTCAAAGTACAAATCATGAAGCGGAATTTCAAGCATTACTCTATCTGCTTGATTATTGTGCCAAGCATTATCCCGACCAAATCTTATCGATTCGATCAGATTCAAAGCTAGTTGTCGATCTTATTGATCGTGGCTCATATAAGAAAGAACCATTTTCAAGTCTTGTCAACAAAGCGATGGACAAAATGAATACGTTTACCCATTGTTTTATAAAATGGGTGCCTGAGAGTCACAATAAGCAAGCAGACAAGTTAGCGAAACTAGCGATTCAAACTAAAAATGAATTGATCAAAAAATACCCTTCTGTTTAAGCAGATGAACAATTTCTTTTCTTGTCCCTACTTGATATTCATTGAGTAATTCTAACAAGCTGATATAAAAAGACCCATTGAAATGATATTTTAATTTCAATGTATTTTCAAGTGCCACACAAGCATGCCATTCACTTGAATTTGTAAACTTTTTTGCAAAATAAATAAACCGAACTTGTTCATCTGTCAGTTTGAAGCCTTTATCCCATAACTTTTCTAAATAATCTGCTAGAGATTGATAGTATTTCACAATCGATCCCCTACTCTCACGCTCAAATAATCAATTAATCCAACCTCATTATAATACAATTCATTAAAAAAGCAAAGCAAATACAAACGAATGTTCTGTTTCTGTTTAAAAAATTTGCTTTATCACAAGTTGAGATAAAGCAAATTTTCATTTAATCATTTTATCTACTTACATCAGAAACACTATCTCTATCTTAGTTGATAAATTTCAGTGTATTTGTTTGTTAAATATTGAATCAGGTAATCAGGATTTAATCCTTCTCCAGTCACTTGTTCGATTAATTCGAGTGGTTGTTTCATTTTACCGTGGCGATGAATCTTCTCAGTTAACCATGCTTTGATCGGTTCGAAATCTCCAAATCGAATCATTTGATCAAGATTAATATCCGCCTTAATTGCATTATATATCTGTGCTGCATACATATAGCCTAATGCATAAGTTGGGAAGTAGCCGATATCACCTGTAGCCCAATGAATATCTTGTAATAGACCTTCTAGATCATTTTCAGGACGAATTCCGAGATATTCCTCCATCTTCGTATTCCATGCCTCCGGTAAATCTTTAACTTGCAGATCGCCATTAATTAATTCTTTTTCAAGCTCATAACGGATAATAATATGCAATGAATACGTTAATTCATCAGCTTCAATCCGAATCATACTCGGTTTAACTTCATTAATTGCTCGGTAAAAACTCTCGAACTCTAATGACTGAAAGCTCTCAGGTGCATATTTTTTAAACAAGTCAAAGTGACTCTCCCAAAAAGAGTGGCTTCGTCCAACAAAGTTTTCCCAAAAAAGTGACTGTGACTCATGAATCCCCATTGATGCTCCTGAAGCAAGTACAGTTTGATATAAATCAGGATCAATATTTTGTTCATAAAGTGCATGTCCACCTTCGTGAATCGTACCAAAAATAGCCGTTCTAAAGTCCATTTCATCATAACGCGTCGTCACCCGAACATCGTTTGAGTTTATCCCGATCGCAAATGGATGAATCGTTTCATCTAAACGACCCGCTTCAAAGTCATAACCCATTTTATCGAGAACAGCTAAAGAGAAGTCTTTCTGTGCTTGTTTAGGGAACCGTTTTAATAATAAACTTGAATCTACCTCAACATTTGATTGATTAATCTTTTTAACGAGATCAATTAATACAGGTTTCAGTTGATTAAAGACACGATCTAAAATTTCTGTCGTTAAACCTGGTTCATAATCGTTTAAGAGACCGTCATACTTATTGTCTGTATAACCCTGGTATTCAGCAAACTTCTTATTGAATTCAACGAGTTTTTCTAAATATGGTGCCAAAATCGAAAAATCATGTTTTTCACGAGCCTCTTGCCATGCTGTTTCAGATTTTGAACTAAGACGAATAAATTCAACATATTCATCAGTTGGAATGCTTTGTTGTTTTTGATAAATCCGCTCACATTCTTCAACTGATTTTTGAATAACTGGTGATGTTTTATTTCCTTTTAATTCAGTTATACACTGCTTCATTTGTTCAGATCGTTTAAGTTCTGTTACTTTTTCTGATAATAAACTGATCGTTTCTGATCGTTGTTCCATCCCTTTTTGAGGAATGTGAGTTCTTAAATCCCAATGGATTAAACTGATTGCCTCTGAGTAGGCTGATATTTGTTTCATTAAATCAAGAAAATTTTGTTCTGTACTTGTCATTTTAGTCATCCTTTTTAATAAATTTCCCAAAATACTGATAGTAATCGACCTTGATAAAGCCATTAAATAATTTTCGCTTTTTCGTTGCTTTTTTCCCATATAATTTTTCGAAGTCTTCGTTAGATGTTAAAATATAGTTACTCCAACTCGTGTTTTGCTTCATTGTTTGACCAAGCTTGCGATAGAGTTGTTCGACTTCTTGTTGATCACTCAAGCGCTCACCATACGGTGGATTACTAATTAAATAGCCATTATTCTTTTTTGGATGAAAATCTTGCGCAGCCATTTGCTTCCACTCTATTAAATCAGCGAGTCCAGCTTCAATCGCGTTTTGTTTAGCGATTTGGATCATTTTTGGATCGATATCCGTTCCTGTTATGTCTAGCTTTTGATCATAATTAGCAAGCTGTTCTGCTTCATCAAATGCTGCATCCCAAAGTTTTTGCTCGACAAACTGCCAGTTCTCACTAGCAAATTCGCGGTTAAATCCTGGCGCGATATTTTGACCGATTAAAGCCGCTTCAATTAAAATTGTTCCCGATCCACAAAACAGGTCTACTAATGGATATTCTGGACGCCAGTTTGTTAATTGTACAAGAGATGCTGCTAGGGTCTCTTTAAGTGGTGCCTCACCTTGTCCAATTCGATAACCGCGTTTATGAAGACCTTGTCCAGATGAATCAAGTGTTAAAGTGACTTTATCTTTTAACAGCGCAACTTCAATTCGATACATTGCCCCAGTTTCAGGCATATTTGTTGCCACACCATATTTTAGTTTTAACTTTTCTGCTACTGACTTTTTAACAATTCTTTGACAATCTGACACGCTATACAATGTTGACTTAACTGATTTTCCAATGACAGGGAATTTTCCATCTTCCGGTATATAGTTATGCCAATCCAATGCTTTTGTTGCTTCAAATAATTGATCAAACGTTTTTGCTTCAAACTCACCGACGATCACTTTGACACGATCAGCAGATCTTAGCCAAAGATTACAACGTGGAATTGCAGAAACGTCTGCTTCGAAAATCACTTTACCATTATCGACAGTCACATCATTGTACCCAAGTGCTCGAACCTCGTTTGCAACAACCGACTCTAAACCCATTGCAGCAGTAGCTAATAATTTTACTCTATTTTTCATAAATGAACATCTCTTTTCAAAAAGTTTTTATTAAAAAACCTTCCATCTGACTAGAATTGTCATTGGAAGGTTTAAATAAACATCGTAAGACCAATGAATGTTTTGTAAGCCATGTTCTGTGCTAACGTACTTATACGGTGGTCAGCCTCGTACAGTTAGTCGTAACCATCTATCTACAAATCATTCTCACGTGATTTGTCCTTGTTTCGGTTCAATTCCCTAATCCAAGATGCCCCTACCATTATTTGGGTTGCTCGCTCGTGGGGTTTACCCGTTCCACCTAAATTGTTTCCAACTTAGCTACGTCACTGTGGCACTTTTATGGGATCAAAGCATATCTATTGTTAGACTTAGCTTAAATCCCTGCCGTCAGTTGAATCTTCAACTGCCTTGATTTATGATTTCATCAAGCACGAACACTACAAGCGTCTCAGCCTGTGCGAGCATGGACTTTCCTCTATAAACATCAAATGTTTATAGCGATTACGCAAACATTCATTTCAACGATGTCGTCTTAGACTAACGCTTATTATAACATATTTAGTTTGATTCATCATTAAGTAAAAAATACCATCAATTATTCTTCACTATATTTCTTGCCAAAAACCGCTTTTTCAAGATTTGAGACTCGCTTTAAAATATCATAGTTTACTTGGTGATTTGATGTTGTCACTCGTTTTCTTGGTTGCTCACTTCTTGATCTTAACGTTTCATTTTCTTTCATTAATTGTTCAATCGTTTGATTAAATAGTTCATAGTCTTGAATAATTGAGTCTAGAAAATGATCGACTTCCTCTTGGTTATAACCTCTCATTGCAGTTTTAAAATTTTTGTCTAAAATATCTTTAGTCGTTAATTGACTCTTAATCGCCATTATTTTTCACCTCATATTTAACAAAACTCTTCTTTCATTTTTTCAAACTTTAAGCTAAATGTCAATCACAATTAAAATGTTTGATTATTTTCCTGTAATTCTCTTATCATGTCATTTAAATCAAATGGAGTAATATAATAAATCGGATAGTTGTTTCGCTCACTATAATTAATTGCACGTTCCATAAAGTACTTAACACTCCCTGGGAATTGATCATCAACAAGCATTAAACAACAATCGCTTTTTTCAATTAGCCAGCTATCTTTTGCTGTGAATTGATAAGGCCCTTTGTAGTCATCTTTATACAACAATGCATAATAATCAGCTTTAGGAATTAAACGATGATATAATTCTTGATCTTGCTCTGACCAGCGTTTTTCTTGGTTATTGAACGGTGGAATGATTGCATATTTGATTGGATATTCTCCTTTAAGTTCATCAACTATTTCACATGTCCACAACTCGATTCCGAGTTGTCCAGAAGTTAAAATCCATTCACCACCATTTTCAATAAAACGAATCAGCCTTTGCTTAAGAGCATGTTTTATGTATGGCAATCGTTCGTCTTTAGCTGATCTAATATTTAATTCATATGATTTATAGCCTGTCACAGCCATTGTTTTTTCCATTGATGATACCCTTTCTGCTATTCATTAAATCTATTTTAACATATGATCTGTTTAAAATAAAAAAAAGCTGGTTATAATAACCAGCTCCTTTGGAGGTTTAAAATACATTAAATCTGCTTCTTGGTCTGTTACCTTGAGTCATTTGGTTAGCTTGAAAACCTTGTGGCCAAGTTTGCCCTCCATAAACATTTGTTTGATTAACNGTTTGCCCCCACGACGTTGTTTGCGGGTAATAATGTGTATTCTGAACCGTATGTTGATCCATGATCGTCGTATGAGTCGGATGCACATAATTCACGTTACTAAAACTCGTTGTATTAATACACTTCTGCTTTGTCGGACAGACAACCGTTTTTACTGGCGCTTGACAATATGGTCTAGGTCTATGCATTTTTATCCCCTTTCTATACTGATTTCATAATAGCTTATGAATAAATGTCTAAGAGGTAGCGGGCTTTTAGCCATATTATCATCATTTTCCTAAAATTAAGTTAGTTCAATGAATCACAGACGTAATCGATTGCTTGAAGTAGTTCCATATATCGTTGTGGTTTAACATCAATGTAATAACTGTGTAATAAGATTAACTCAAAATTCTCTCTTGTTGATTGTACTTGTTGCGGATGAACGAGTACTTTTCTTTGTTTGACTGCACTTAATGCTTGCTTTTCCCATTCCTCAGCAAGTACGAATAATGGTTCGGTTTCTGTTTTTACTTGCTGAAAAAATTCAGGATCTCTTACATCTGTTGGTGGTTCATTCTTTAAAAATTTATCTTTAAGCTCCTGACAAGCTTGTTGTAATTCATTCGTAAGTTTCGTTAACATTTCCACCTCACCTTTCACCAAAATCTTACCATGCTCAGTCAACCAGGTAAACTAAATTGTTATAACCCAAACCAAAAAGTTTGTATATGATTACAGACTTTGATTAGGTGATTAAGTAAAGCTAGACAGACAATGCTAATTTGTCGTAATATTTTAAAATCTGAGTTACGTACTTTTCATGATTGGCACAAACAATATAATCCGAATTCATTGCAATCCTTTTTTCAATTTGGATTAATTGTTTATTTAGCTGGACAATTTGCAATTTAAATTGTTTCACTTGATTTGTGTTTGCCATATTAACAACTCCTTTTCTTAGTTAGCTAATGTATTTGTCTATTACAACTTGAATTCCTGCCTGGTTGACAAAACTAGTGTAAAACGAACAAAACTAGTTTTGTTTCAACAAATTAAATTAAGTGATTCTTATTATAGATATGAATAAAATTGTTTATAATGATAACAGCTCAACCTCTTGTTCATTACTTTAAATTAGTAGTCTAGTTTTTTAGTTCTCAAAACAGGGTAAAATCTGCTATGATAGGTTTATGCAGGAGGAGATTTTAAATGAATTACCCAAATGGAAAAAAGCGTTCAATTAGAAAATATCAAAACTCAGTCAATCGAAGTCAATCATTTAGTAACCGAGGAATGACGTTAGAGGAAGATATTAATGCGACGAATCAATATTATTTAACTCATAATATATGTGTTATTCATAAAAAGCCGACCCCTGTCCAGATTGTTAAAGTGGATTATCCAAAACGAAGTGCAGCTGTTATTAAAGAAGCTTATTTTAAACAAGCATCAACAACTGACTACAATGGTTTATACCGAGGTCATTACCTAGACTTTGAAGCAAAAGAAACGCGCAACAAAACATCATTCCCACTTCATAACTTTCATGAGCACCAAATAAAGCATATGAAAGACATCATTAAACATGATGGAATCGCTTTTGTTATTATTCGTTTTAAAGCGCATGAAAAAACATATTTTCTTGATGCAACGAAACTTTTTCCTGTCTGGGATCGTCAATATCATACTGCAGGTAGAAAATCAATTCCCTATCAATTTATTATTGACGAAGGCATTGAAATCCCAACACACTATCCTGCAATTGTTGATTATATAAAAGTAATTGATCAACTGTTTTTTTAAGAATGGAGGTCGATGTGCATGATAGATAGTAGTCAATCGCGTGTCGCAAGACGTAAAGCAGAACAAATTAAAAATAAAAATAAAACGTCAGTATGGAAAAGAATTGCTCAAGTTACAGCTGCATTAATTGGAGTTGCCGTATTAGCTGTAATGATTGTATTTAGTTATTTTATTTTCACTGCACCTAAATTAGATCATTCATTGCTTGGGGCTCCTGGTTCAACAAAATTTTACGATATAAATGGTGATCTTTTCGCTGATCTCGGACAAGAACGCCGAACAATTATCAGTTATGAAGATTTACCAGATATATTAGTAGATGCTGTCTTAGCTACAGAAGACGTCAGGTTTTTTAGTCACTCTGGTGTCGATCTTAAACGAAGTGTGGCAGCAATATTTGCTAATATTACCGATGGTTTCGGTGCTGAAGGTGGAAGTACAATTACTCAACAAGTTGTTAAAAGCTCATTGTTAACACCTGAAAAAAAGTTAAAACGTAAAGTTCAAGAACAATGGTTAGCGCTACAATTAGATCGGGCTTATGATAAAGAAGAAATTCTTGAAATGTATTTAAATAAAATCTTTTATGGTAATCATGCTTATGGTGTCGCAACAGCTGCAGAAGCTTATTTTAGTATTACGGATTTAAATGAATTAACATTACCACAAGCGGCACTACTCGCTGGTTTGCCACAGCGCCCATCTGCTTATGATCCAACAGTTAACCCAGATTTAGCACAAGAAAGAATGAATACTGTCTTAAGTTTGATGGTTAGACATGGAAAGATTACTCAAGCAGAAGCAGATGAGGCAGCCCAAGTTAAAGTTGAGGATATGCTGAATATCTCTGAAAGAACGGCGACACCTTACCTAGCATTTATAGACCAAGTTAGAATTGAAGTTGAAGAAAAACTTGATGCAGACATTTATAATGATGGGCTAATTATTTATACGACATTAGATCCAGATGCCCAAGAACATGTCGAGTATCTATTATCAGATAATAGCCCAATCAATTATCCTGATGAAGAATTACAATCTGGTATTGCTGTCATTGAAACAAGTACAGGTGCAATCCAAGCGATTGGCGGAGGGAGAAATCGTGAGGTTGGTGGCTTTAATATGGCGATCCAAGCTAAACGTCAACCTGGTTCCGTTATTAAACCAATTTTAAGTTTTGGACCTGCAATTGAATATTTAAACTGGTCGACATACCAACAAGTGACTAACGACGGCCCGTATGAAGTCGCTGGTAGTAAAGCTGTTACGAACTGGAATGATGAGTATGGAGGTAATGTATCTGCTCGTTATGCACTACAACGCTCACTTAATGTCCCTACTCTTCATACATTAAATGAAGTTGGAATTGGGCGAGCAACTGAGTTTGCTGAACAATTAGGTCTTCCAATCCCAGCAGACGGATTAAACATTCGTGACGGTATTGGCGGGTCTAAATTAAGTGTATCTGCATTAGATATTGCCGGTGCTTATTCTGCATTTGGAAATGCTGGGATATACAACGAACCTTATTCTGTCACTAGAGTTATTTTTGGCGATGGTAGAGAAGAATCATTAAAACCTGATCCAGTCGCTGTAATGTCAGATGCGACAGCATATATGGTTACAGATATGTTGCGCTCAGTTGTTCAAAATGGTACTGGTACTGGAGCAAATATTTCTGGCTTACCAATGGTCGGTAAAACTGGAACGACAGATTCTAATGTTGATTCATGGTTTGCTGGTTACACAACTAATTTCACTGTTTCAATTTGGACAGGATATACGGATTCAACAAGATCGATTCCGTCTGGTTATACGTCGATATCAAGAGATTTATTTAGACATATTATGAGTGAGATTTCTACAAATGTTGAAACAGCAGATTTCCAAATGCCAGATTCGGTCGTCCGTGTTCAAGTCGAACGTGGAACAAATCCACTTAGATTACCAAGTAAATACACACCAGAATCACAAATTGTAACGGAACTGTTTAAGCGTGGACATGAACCAACTGAACGTTCTGACCAATTTGATCGAATTGATCCAGTGGCTAACTTGGCAGCTCAATATGATGAAGAAGCTGATCAAATTAATATCGAATGGTCACACGATAGTGATCAAGATGTAGACTTTATTATTAGTTACGGTGTTGAAGGTGGCTCTAGTAATAAATCACAAACATCTGACTTTTCATTTACAATCAGCAGTGTTGAAAGAGGTGCTACTTATGTNATNGANGTGACTGCAGTAAGTAGTGACAATGCTGAACAAAAAAGTGAAAGTAAGCGAATTGAACTTAGAATTCCAGATGAAGTGATTGAAGAACCTGAGCCTGAGGA
>JGI24707J26582_10002499_pt1 | contig 13727 bp, 20 predicted proteins | sample BioPla1DNA1_FD_26582 | JGI IMG/M metagenome (IMG submission 26582) | reverse complement strand
GATGCAATAGGTTTTATCGATGCCTGTTTTTATATAACAGACAACCCTGAAATTGATGATGAAAATTGTTCAAGGTTGCCATATGAAAGAAAAGAGCCTATTCCATATTCATATAAGGGCCTATTAAAATTTGTAAATGAAAAATTAAATTGTAGTTTTGACAAAGTGGTGATTTTGCCACGGTTATCAGGTTATAATGTTCATAGTGGCAAAGGAAAATATAACACAAGTGAAAGATACAATTTTGCTGAAGATTTTAATTATATACCTGCAAACAAACACAAACAAAAAGCTTTTTGAGGTATTGACAAAATAAGTCTAATGTATTATAATGGCGGGGGGGAGGTGATGCGTTGAGTTTCATCATAGGCGCGATACTAGGTATCATCTACTTTTTTCTAAAAGACGTACACAAACGTTANAAGTAAACAGTCTAAACCGCCCATAAGGGCAGAAAGTAGGAGCATATGAAAAAGTATACACAAAAAGAAATAAAGCAGCTAATCGTACAAGGCACAGCGCAAGATATTACACATCACAGCACAGCCGATTATATTAAAGGCTTGTTTCCGATTGGAGTTAGTATTGGCGTATATGGCTATAATAGTGCTTTGTTAGAAGATAAAGAGGGCGCCTTGTACGCTATCACTGCTAGAACATCAGCGCTTTTTATGTATTTATAAACCGCCCACAAGGGCAGAAAGAGGGAATCATGAAAAAAGTAAATTACAAATGGACACTTTCAGAAAATTATAACATTCCAGACAATAATTATTCATGCGAAATATTTTCTAAATATTTTGAAGATAACGATTATACATTTTTAGAATATTTAACAGAAAGTTGCGATCTACAAATTGAACAAGAAAATAACACTTTTTACGTTTTAGATTGTTATGGCGATAGAACCGGTGAAGCGTACCTATTAATATCAGAAGATATAATAAATTAAAAAGTGGGATAAAATTAAAAAAACAAAAGCTGCCCTATCGGCTAAACGGGGAGAAAGCAGGAAATCATGACAAACAAACAATTTAAAAACATGAATCTACAAAAATTATACTTGATAGCTAAAGCACATCTTCAAACACTTGAAGAGATTCATCTTGAAGCAGAAAAGCAATTCATTATTGATAATAAAATAGTGAACAGTGACGGGAAAGTGCCGCAACGATTTTTTATGATGGATAATGAAACAGAAATGGAGAAACAGTGCATTATGTTTGAAGAAATACCAGAAAATCAGCAACAATGGCTTGAAATTATTGAAGCTAAAAGAATACTAAAAGAAGCTGAACAGAATCTAATAAACTACGCTTTGAATATTATACCTTTACCAAAAAAGGAAAAACAAGCACTTGAAAATGGCGCAAAAACTAATTATACAATATGCCAAAAAATTATTGATTTAGTATTGAGACTTGATGTTTCAACTTTGCCAAAAGAAATAGCTAATAACCTTTAATTTTGCACCGTACAAACGCTTGAAAGGAGGAAAAAAAGCCACCTATATAGGCGGTTTCTTTTTGCCTGCCGCTATGGTGGGTTTTTTGTTTCGTGTGGTTCTTTGGCTATCTAGCGTTTAAAACAGCTCAACCATATCAAATATTAGTGCGGGCAAGCCTTCATCATGCTTATTACTTTCAGCTCTACCTTTTTATTAGGTAGGGCTTTTAATTTTGTCAATCGATTTAAAAATCACCGTCAAGGCTCTAATTTTGCATTTTAAGACGTTCCTAAACCTATGCGTGTTCCTATATTACTTTTCTTTTAGAACGTTTAAAACGTCGTTTATTTTGCGTTCTGGGGCAATTAGCTAAATGTATTGCCTTTTGTTTTTTGCGCTTTTTAACTTTAACAAACTAAAGCGATAGAGCGTTAAATCATTAAAGCAATAAAGCAAATATTTTAAAANAGTGTTTGAAAATGTTCGATTTTTTGCTCAAATCGGCTTATAGCGCGCGATTGTGCAGTGTTTTTGCTTATTCCCTCCCTCCCCCATCCCATAGTTGAAGCTGATAGTCGAACCCGATTTTTGCTGATATTTTCTGAATTAGAGCAACATATTATCGAAAATCGTTGGATAAAAACATTGCGTTATTTTTTATAGTTGAAGTTGTTTTTCATAGTCGAAATGTTTTCGAATTTTGATAGATAGTTGATTAGGTGCTATAGTCGAAAGATTTTAAGATATAGTTTCATGTTTTTATAGTTGATAGAGTTTGTAACCGATAGTCGATTTGAATATTTTAGATTGCTGATAGTCGAAAGTTTTTTGGATATGCTTTCATAGTTGATTGTCAGTTGACCGTTGGTTGTTTCATAGTTGATTGTTATATTCGAGTGGGGTGTTCATTCAAACATATATTGTTCGATTATAGTCGATAGTCGAAATAAAGTGCTGTTATTCTCCCTTATGTGATAGTTGTGTGAAATATAGTGATAGTTTTGTGAAAGAATACTGATGAATATGTGAAAATATAAAACTGCTGAAAAATAGAGTGAAAATATTTTAGTCTAAGAATGGCTTAACTGTGGGTTTTAAATCAACTTTCCATTCAAGACCGTCTGTAAATTTATAGCATTTATTTCCCCTACCCTATTAACTTTCGTCCTTTTCTCTTCCCTTTTCCCCCATACCCCCTTATCCTATCTCTATACCTTAGCGATATATATTATCTATTATATATATATTATATTACTAGTATATATTAAGCTTATATAATCCTATCCCTATACCTATATCTCACCCCCTATAGCCCCCCTCTCTTTTTCCTTTTCCCTTCCCTTTAAATTTTGGGTTGGTGGTTTTTGAGTTTTGGTTGTTGAGATTGCTTTATTTGATTTCGTTTAATTTCGAGCGATTACAGACGTTTTAACTTCAAGTAATGTAATTTCACTACCCCATACCCTAAAATGCCTGAAATGTGCCCTCACGATTAAATTAAACGCATTTAAAACAAAANAACCAANCCGTTTTTGGATTGGCTGTTCTTATTCTTATTCTTTTTCTAAAAAATATGTAGATTCCATATCTGCTATACTTAACGCAAACGCAAGAGGAAATAAAGAAAACGCTTTGCCGATATTATTCCTGCTCTCATCACCAGAAAACCCCATGTGATAGCGAATTGCAAACGACTCTTCTCTTGACAATTGCATAAACCCAGTAATCATATAGACGGATTTTTCACCATGCCCATATGGCAAATTGTCGTTATACTCATATATCTGTTTGCGTTCCCATGCTCCTGTTTCGTCGTTCTTAACGTTTCTATATCCCGTCTTGTAAACGTTCGTTTTACATAAATCGTGCAATAAAGATACTATCGCAACACTTTCATCGCTGTAGTTTAAACCATATGTTTCCTTTACCCTCGTTCTTTCAAGATACGCCTTTAAGCAATGATAAACGTTTAACGAGTGTTGGCATAAGCCACCCTCAACAGATAAATGAAACCTTGTACTTGCAGGAGCTGTGAAGAAGTCGCTTTTATTCAAAAACTCTAGCAACTCCTCTGAGCCTTTACGCTTAATTTGAGATTTAAATATCTCAACAAATTCTGATTTGCACCGCTCTTTAGAAATACTCATTTTCTCTCCTTTTCTCTCCTTTTTGCTTTCTATTTAATCAACCTATTCCTTTATTCCTCGTCGTCTTTTACTTCTTTTACCACTCCATCTGGTAACGTTGTAAATTCAAATTCTGTTGACTCCATCGGTGCAGGAATTTGATTTATCGCCTTGTTCAAGTCCTCAATGCTCTGTGTAACAGCTCCAGCTCCAACGTGTATGATTTTGCTTTCATCAGTCCAACCTTGCCCAGCATTCTTTAGCCAGTCGAACGCCGTTCGGTTATTTCCTGCGAACGTCTGCCCCTCATAAGTCGAGGTTATAAACGTTACTATCGCCTGAATGTACTGTATCTTGTCGGCTGTGTCATCGCCATATTCCGAGTACCCGTTAGAATCTCTATACCCACCGTTAATATATCTCCACAAAGTTGATGTATCAACGCCCAAATACAATGCCAGTGCGTTTTTAGTCATTGCGACTCTTATCACTGTTTGTGTTTCGCCCGTTTCCTCGTCAACGACTTCATCTAAGTGGTCGTTGATAAACTTATCTATGCGACGTTTTATAACTGACAGTGGCATTGCTTTAATGCTTTTGTATTTTTTCTGCTCCAACAATTCTCTGACCCTAGCCGTTGGAATTGTGTTGCCTTTATGTATGCTTGCACCTTTTCCCATCTTACGTTTCACCGCCTCATCAAGCGTGCTTTTCTTTTCTTTGACTTCTTGCCTGCTAATTTTTACTTTTGCCATTTTAACTCCCCTCTGATTTTTCGCTCGGTATAGTCGTATATGGTTTGGAAATCAGCCCGACCGCTAATAGAACTCCGATTATAGTCGGTATCATATCTGCTGTTAAGTGATTCGTTCCCAAAAGTGCGTTAATCTCTTGAACAATAAACCCACCGAACAATAACCGTATAACCGTACCCGCACACCAACCAACGCAAAACGAGAACACAAACGCCCAAAGTTCCTTTATGATTAAAATTATTGGAACGATTATTGTTGAGAGAACAGTCACTAATAGCGACGCTTTTTTATCCATGTTGTTTCCTTTCTTTTTTAGTTTAATTAATCAAATTCAATTGTTCTGCTAACAACTTTTCCTGTTTCTTTGTTTACTTTTGTTATAACGATAACTGAAGCCATATCGCCTTTTTCGCAACCCCAATATTCAGGGTTATTCCTTTAATCTAACTGGCATTATCATTGACTTGTAACCGTCTGCACTTATAACAACGCTTCTTAAAGCACCATCAAACCCCAAAGAGATTTCAGCCACTCTCGAATTAGCAACAGCGTCAAACAAATAACGAGGGTTAAAGCCGATGTCAAACTCTTTTCCGTCAAAGTTGATAGACTCCACAGGCAAACTCTCGCTTAACTTTCCAGTCGGCGAGATAGTTTCAATTAAAAGTTCCGTTTGACTTAAACCGAGCTTAATCGGCGTACCAGTACTACTGTGCAATAACAAACCTCTATTAAGAGAATCGGAAAAGTCCGCAACTGGTATAAGTAACTCAATTTTGCTTTCCCCTCGAATCATTTTGCTAACGTCTGGGAAATCCCCCTCAAGCAGCCTACCAAAAACATTAACTTTGTCACTTGAAAAACAAACCATATTGTCATCAAGCTTAATATCTACGTTTTTGCCACCTTTTGCAAGAACTTTTATTAAATCTTGCAAAATCGTTGCTTGAACAACAAAGTCTAATTTTTCCTCGTTAGAGTTGTTCTCAACTTTCATTGTGCAAGTTGCACAAGAATAATTGCTGATTGCTGACAATATCAATTCACCGTCATTTTCAACAAACCTAACTCCAGTTAAAATTGGCTTAATCGAATTAGGCGAAACGGCAAACAAAACTCTTTGTAGCGAAAACTTTAAATCTTCATAATTAACAGTTAATTGAGCTTTTTTATCCGTCAAGCTCGGCACAGTTGGGAATTCCTCGCCTGATATGACAGCTGAATTCAATTTAAGCTTATCCGCCTTAATGCTAAGTATATTATCCTTAACCTCGACCTCTACAACGCACTCTGGGAGCTTTGCAAGAATATTAGGTAAAACATCTCTATCAATTACAAACGAGCTGGTATTGTCCGCATTGCTGCTAATCAAGGTTGTTGAGGATATTCCTTTGCTTAAATCATACCCCGTCGCTGTCAAAGTATCGCCTTTTACCTCTATATGTATGCCCTCTAAAGCTGGCACTGTGCTTTTTCTCGCTGTAGATTTGCTTGCCGCTGAAACGACTTCATGTAAATCTTTGCTTTGTACTGCGAATTTTATGCTCATTATTCCTCCAATTTTAAGTTTTTATATGTAAACTCGTTTCTAAAAACTGCCTTGCAGAAAAACTTCACGAGTTTGTTTTATTTTCTATCTTAACTTTAACTCGGCTGTTCCAAACAATCAAGCTGTTTTAGACAAATAAACTTGCAATTTCCAAGTTTTTATCGTCTATGTAGTAATCTGCTCCAATTTTGCGTGGATTTGTGCCAAACTGCAATATTCTTTCTGGTAAATTCTCGTTTACAGCGTCAAAGATTAAACCGTGATTTTCGCAAAACTGAACTGCGTTTTGCAACAACTCTCCCTCTCTGCAGGTCCATAAAATAAGCTTATTTCCTTTTTCTTTTTGCACTTTCGCCCACTCAATTAACTCAAGATTAGGCTTTCCGATTGACGGATATTGTTGTTCGCACAACGTTCCGTCAAAGTCGATTGCGTATATTATTGGCATATTGTTCCTTTCTAGTTGGCACTAAAAATCTCCAAACGTTAATTGGTTTCGCTCTGATTCAACACTGATTAGATTTAACTTTGCTTGCTCATAATATGACTGCTTTAACTCGATTATTATAGCTTTTCTACCCATTTTTAATGCTTGATAGCCCTCACTACCTATCCCGCCAAATGGTGAAAAAACAACATCCCCTTTATTAGACCATAATTGCAAAGCTCTTGCTATTACGTCTAGTTGTAACGGGCAAATGTGACGCTCATCTTCGTTTTCTCTAGCACTTTCACGTTGTAGTGTATTTGATTGGTTAATATCCATCCACACTGGCGAGGCGTATTGTTGCCAGATATTAATACTGTTTCTTGTTTCGTCTTTGCCTTTCGCCACTTTGTTATCGCCCACATAATCGTTAAGCAACCCACTTATAGGCTCTGGGTTATCCCCTAATTTTCTCATAGTTATCAAATAATCTGGTATACCTTGTCTGCTAACAGAACTATCTTTTACAACTTGCTTATGCAAAAGCCCAATGGCTTTAGTTCTTTGCATAGCCGTTACTGGGTCTTTCCATATGCACACTTCTGAGTGAAAAATAAAACCTGCGTCTTGAAATAGTTTTATTAACTCTCCTCTAAAATCAGTTAGCCCAATAAACCCATCTCTTGACTTTACTGTTGGCAAATTCATACAGTGGAAGCTTATCAACCGTCCTGGCATAATAATTCTATGTAACTCGGAAACAATAAACTTGAAATGGTTATAAAACTCTGACCTTGTTCTACAATTTCCTAAATCCCTATCACTGTTGCTGTATGTATATAAACTAGCGAAAGGCGGTGAAAAAATACTGTAATGTACACTGTCGTTAGGTATTGCTTTCATTACTTCACAACTATCACCGTTATAAACCGAAAAGTCTTGACCGTGATATTGGTCGTTTACAAGAATATTTGTATTTTTACACAACATAGTTTTCCTCCTTTAACCACTCTGGCAACTCAACAGCCTGTATAGGATTGTATGAGTTTGTTTGCCTTGTTGTTTTGTTTATCTCGTTCTTAATAACAGCAGCCGTTAATCCCGTCATGTGCCTCGCCATAATCTCAGCGTCTTTTTCTTTGCGTTGTATATTCATCAAAACGCTCTCTTCAGCGTCACTAACGATAATATGAACATCGACAGGTTTAGTTTGTCCAAACCTCCAGCACCGCCTAATAGCTTGATAATATCGCTCATAACTGTCGGACAACCCACAAAAAATAATCGTATTACAATGTTGCCAATTCATGCCAAAACCACAAATAGACGGTTTGCTAATGAGATACGGAACTTCATTGTTTGAAAAAGCAATCAACCTTTGTTCTTTAATTTCTGCGGTGTCTGCACCCTTTACTTCAACCGAATCGCTAATTGATTTAGCTAACCGTGCGCTCTCGTCATTGTAGTCGCACCATATTAAAGCACAATCCACTTTAGACGCTATCTCAACTGCTTTCTTAACTCTTTTATCAATGCTTGACTTGCGAGCAACTCGTCTTTCATCTAATGTTTGTGCTATATGTGGTAAGAAGCTGTCAACCTCAATATCTGACTCCACTTTGTGAATGATCTTATTCAAAGGTGGTAATTCATACTCTTTGCCGTCAAAACCAATATCTGATGGTGAGCGCACTATTATAGCCCACAGAGCCACCCATTTCCAAAACTCTTTTACTGCGTGACCTTTCAATCTCCATTTCTGCGTTTGCCCGTTGTCGTGAACGAAATATTCCGATAGCATTTCCGACCTAGAACACACACCTAAAAATTCAGCTTGATTGCCTAATTCCTCATAGTCGTTTGGTGCAGGCGTTGCTGTACAAGACAATCGATACGGTGTTTTTTGGAATTGGTCTACGATTTCTTGCTTAACTTTTCCACAGTACGATTTCAAGATACTGCTTTCATCAAGCACAATTCCAACGAATGAGTCGACTTCAAAGTGTTGCAACATTTCATAGTTAGTGATATTTATTCCTGGCTTAACATTTTCTTGTTTTCTACAAACATTAACGTCAATACCAAACTTTTCCCCCTCTCTTTTAGTTTGAGTTGCTACTGCAAGCGGCGCTAAAACTAGAACGTTACCACCAGTGTATTTGCAAACTTCTTCTGCCCATACAAGTTGCATTAAAGTTTTACCGAGCCCTGTATCAGCAAAAATTCCACTCTTGCCTTTGCGTAAAGCCCATTTAACAATCGCTAGTTGAAAAGGCTTTAAAAACTTGTTGGAAACATTACAATCAAAGCCGCTCTGCTTGACGTTTTTCTTTTTCGTTTCCAAAAACTCCCTATATTTATCCATAAATCTCCTCAATCTCAACTTCAACTCTCGGTTTTTCCGAATAGTCTTTACTTATCGTCAAATCAACCACTAATGATTTTTAGCCATTTTTACTCCTTTTTACAAGTGCTTTTTCTGCTTCCTCTCGAGTGAGGAATACAATTCAGTTCCTATCTTGCAAGGCAACACAACCAACCTACCCTCACGCTCTGCCGTGCAGATTTCTTGTAGACGCTCTAAACTAACACCTAAGTCCGATAACTCTTTTACTTCTAATTCAAGTTTAGCGAGTGCAATATCTCTCTTAACCGATTCTCGTGCTAATTGAGAAAGCTCTTTTTGTAATTCTTCAATCGTTCTCATTTTCCATCTCTATCCTTTCAAATTCATAAACCCAAATCCACGGATTAGCGTTCCAGCCGTATTTGTCTAGGTCTTGTTTTTTGATGGTTTTATCCCACAAAACATTAAATTCGTATGCACTGTTAAAACCCTCTTTCAACGCTTGTTCAACGCTCATATCCTGCAACTTCTCGACCCTCACGAAAGTTTCAATTTTTAAGTTTCAATAAACGTTGTTTTTCCGTTTGTACAATATAATTGTTTTACAAGCTTGCGTTTTAAAATGTAATCTTTCGTCTTCACTCCCTTGCTGTCTTCAATAACTGTTTTATTTATCGCCTTGTCAAAGTAAACAAAGTCAGCTTTGTAGTTAGCAGGTCTTTCAATACAAACTTTTTTAGTTTTCCTCTGCCCCTTGCGTTTGCCAGTTTTATATACTTCGTTCAAGGTAACGGTTTCATAAAGTGCAGGGATAATAAGATAGTTTTTTTGTATTTCTAAGTCCGTAATCTCCCCTGCTCTTAAAAGTAAGTGTAGTTCATTGCAACGGTTAGCCTCTTTCATGCTGTCGTGGATATGCCCCTGCCTACACTCCGTTTTCTTTGCTGAATACTTATTCCAATAACTCATATCATTCCTCTAATCTTTGCTCACAAATATCAATCATCTTAAATTTCCTTTCTCCACCTCTTTTTAGAATTCCAAAGTATAAAACCTAAAATACTCATATTCCCTCCTCGTAACCGTCTTTCGCCCACCTAATATCGCTCGAACCATCTCTGTGTTAAATAAAATCGGCTTGGCTATTTTAAGTAGTTCTGCTCGTGTCATAAATTCTCCTTTTCTGCTGGCATAACAAACACCTTATCATGGCAAGGCTCTTGCAGATGTTGTTGCATTAAATCAAGTACTTCTAATGCTCGCTCAACTGTAGAATAGATAGCTAACGTGTAGTTATTAGTGCATTCAGGAATAGAGGCTTTAATCCTGACGTCGTTATCCCCAAAGTTACATATGTAAACGTACGTCACCATCAATAACGCTTGTTTATCTTGTTCTCTAACCCAAATCCCCATTTTTTTACTCCTTTACTCATCTAATTTTCTCATGTACCCACCTAGGAAACTTCTTATAAGAACGGCTCATTTCATTTCCTTTCTACCCCTCTTTTTAGAATTCCAAAGTATAAAACCTAAAATACTCATATTCCCTCCTCGTTGTGTTTTTTTATTTTTTCAGATATAGATTGCAAAATTTTATATACTCGCTGTCGGCTTATCCCTAACTTATCGCCGATTTCAGTGCAGCTTTCATCGTTTAACCTCAATCGCACTATTTCTTTTTCCCTTTCGTCAAGATAGGGAATTTCTATCTCAAGTATTTTATCACTCACGGAAAACGGTTCTGCCATCAGCCGAATATCTTTTTCCTCATTTTCCAAAACAACCTCTTTCAGCTGTTTTTCCTTTTGCCTAGAATTAATTTCAGCAATAACGCCTATTCGGATAGACTTAACGGCATAGGTCGAAAAAGCCGTTCCTCTGCTTTCGTCAAAGTTCAAGCAAGCGTTCCAAAGTGCTAAATTTGCAACTTGCAACAAATCTTCATCAAAAGTCAAAGTGTTGAAATATTTTCTAAGCGTGAACTTCGGCAAGCCCATATTTTTATGAAATAGTTCGTACTTTTTTTCTAGTTCTTTCATGTTATCCTCTCTAACTCTGTTATTTTTTGATACTCACCGTCGAAATAGCAATTGATTATTCCAGTTTTACCAAACTTCACTTTTCCTGCAATGATTTTCAGCGAATGCTCATCTTGTGCAGGGTCGAAAACAGCTGGGCGGTGCATTAAGAGAATGTAGTCACCGTTGCTCTCAATCGCTCCTGATTCTTTCAAGTCTGACATTGTAGGTAAAGCCGTTGACGTTGATCGTCTAAGCTGTGACAATAGCACGATACAACAATTAGCCTCTTTTGCACAGCGTTTAAGTTGTTCAAGTATGCGGTCTATCTTTATCCGCTCGTCTTGAGTTTTCTGATAGGTTGATACGATTTGCAAGTAATCTATAATTACCACTGACGCTTTTTTCTGGTGTATAATTTCTATCATTCGCTCAACGTAATAGACATCATCAATCAAAGTTAGATTCTCATGTTTTTTCATTTCGCGTATACATGCTCGTCCGATTTCTTGTTGTTCTAAGCTTAACCCTCCTCCATCAATTGCCGAATAGGGTATTTTCTCAAGAACAGCTATTCGTCTATCGGTTATTTGTTCTCTGCTCATTTCAAGCGTGAAGAACAACACTTCTTCCCCTAATTTGCGAGAATACTCAGCTTGTTCTATTGCAAAAGCTGTTTTTCCAGTGGAGGGCGACGCACCGACAACAACTAAGCTAGGGAAGTTAAACCCTCCGTTTGTGCTTTTGTTAATTCTAGGTAAAAAGCACTTTGCTTTAATTCTAGGCTCTCCAAACGTTTTTTCATAATCACCAAGCCAAGCATTGTTAAAACTTGTATTTATTTTGTTCAATTCCTCGTTGGCAACGTCATTTAACCTTTTCGGTGTAAGGTCGTTTTCATCTAAGGAAAAAAACAGCTCCGATACTTTTTCCTTAATTCTTGCCTTACTTCTCATGTCTTTCAGCTGATTTAATTCATCAGCGAATACAGTGCTTGAAATAACGCTCTCAAGCATTTTCATGTACAACGCTTTCATGTCATTGTTTTCACTGATTTTTGCTAAAGTAACATTTTGATTAAAGTTGTTTTTTATGTGAATTTGAACAATGTTTCGTATGTTGTCATCTGAAAAATCGTGGGGGTAAACTTCTCTCATTTTGTCTTTGAGCTTATCTCCGCCCCATAAGAGAATTGCTCCTCCAACCGATAATTCAAGTGGGAGTGTGTTTATGGATAACATTTATCAACCTACTTTCTATATTTTGATATTCCTGCAATCACTGTATAAGCACACGGTAAAGCTAAACTATTTCCATAAGCCTTGTAAACAGCACTGTCACTATCAAGCTTGTTGTACCAGTTTATCAAGCTTTTTTCCGTTGGCTCGTTTATCTCGTCAAGCGGTTTGTTTGTTTTTATGTGTCGATTAAGTATGTAAGCTTGAGTTAATAATTCCAGTTTTTCCTTTGACAACTCTTTAACCTTAGGCAAAACGTGCCAATAATCAGGGTAGCCTTGTAATCTAGCACATTCGGTTGGAGTTAGCCGGCGGACAGATTGATTTAATTGACTTTCATTAACACAATAAACCACGGTTTCACTACCACCGCCCAAACTTCCTAATTTCATTTATCCTCCTACAACAAGCGATACCCTCCAGTTTCGCTTTTATTTATTGGTATTTCAATATCATCTTCCCAACGTCTTTGATTAAGCCATGTAGACGCATGAGGAATATATCTTCCGTTATCACTGGTCCACTGTTCTGTTAGCTTGTGAATTGAGAGTGATTTCATTATTTCTGAAAACAGCTTTTCATTTGGTTTAATTTTAAGCCATGACGTTTTCGCTGTTTGTTTTGAAGTCTTTCTCGGATATGCTTTCCAGAACGTTTCAAAACTTTCTAAGTAAGTGTTTTTAGTGAGTTCGGAATCAGAAATCGCACAAGTATTATTAATTGTATTATTAATTGTATTATTATCTTTAAACTTTTCTTTAATAGGGTCATAAACTTTTCTTTGTGAGGGTATTAAACTTTTCTTTAATACCCTATTAAACTTTTCTTTAATAGGGGGGGTAGCAATTTTCAAGTGCCTACTGGCAATTTCCTTAGTACCCTCTTTATATATAATTTCCGATTTTACATACCCTTGATGAGCAAGTTGATTAACCCATTTACTAATTGTTACAGCGCTGACTCCATAAAGATTTGCAAAATATGAATTGCTAGCATAGCAGTAGCCTTTTTCATTGGTTAAGGCTGTAATTTCGCCATACAAGAGTTTTGCGTTAGCAGTTAAGTCTTTGTCGTATCTGACATTTGCAGGAATAACAGCGTAATAAGATTTATTTTCACTCAAATAGCGTACTCCTTTCTGTTTTCTGTACCAATTTTTTAGTAAATCAGTACAGAAAACTATCAGAATTAAAAGTTTAGAATGGATATTCTTCGTTATCGTCTTGAATTTCCATGTTTACGCTCGATTTGAGAGCTTTTTGAGAGTTGCTTGACAAATTACCCTCGTTATTTCCCTGTGGCTGTAATCGCTCGCTAGAGCCTTGTTTTTCGCCTGTGAAACTTACAGTGGAAACGAGAACTTCTGTAAATTGTCTGTTCTCGCCGTTTTTATCTGTGTATTTACGGTTTTGGAGTTCGCCATCAACTAGAATTAGCTTTCCTTTCGAGAAATACTTGCTGATAAATTCAGCCTTACCCTCCCAAGCGGTAATGTTAAAGAAGTCCGTTTGCTTTTCACCGTTGGAGTTCTTGTATTGACGGTCAACCGCAATCGTCGCACTTACAACAGCCTTGCCAGAGTTGGTTGTTTTGAGTTCAGGGTCTTTAACTAGTCGCCCCATTAAAATTACTTTGTTGTACATTTTGCACACTCACTTTCTTTTAGGTTTTCTTTAAGCGCTGTTTCCAGTAAAGCATTAAAACTTTCAGTTGTTTCGTTGACAATTGCAATAGCCTCAGCTAAGCTCATGTCTTTTTCCCCTAACTTTTCCTTTTGCTCCATTTTTAAGAGCGACTCAAAAGCTAGTCTTAAAGAGC
>JGI24707J26582_10002498_pt1 | contig 13729 bp, 10 predicted proteins | sample BioPla1DNA1_FD_26582 | JGI IMG/M metagenome (IMG submission 26582) | reverse complement strand
TTTACCGCTCGTTATATAGCTAGTGAACGAGCTGGAATTATATTACCAATTTATGTTATCGTTAAAAAGTCACATTTCGCAATCGGCTAAATTATTTTAATTTTAAGTTTACATTACTTATTCTAATTTGAGTACCATCGTTAGCATAAGCACGTATCTCTAAGTCTGAAATATCAATATCAATCTCGACAAGAGCATCCAAAGATAATTTATTTTGAACAAAATCATCCATATATATAATTTGCTTATAAAATTCTCGTCCTGTTTTATGAGAATATACATCAATCCAACCTAATTCTTGATTCTTACAATCAATAAATTCAATATCTAATGATAAGTTATATATTCCCTTTTTTATTTTAATATATGGCCCATACATAAAAATTCCCTCTTTACCATTAGACTGAATGTATAAATATTCCCCATTTATTGTTTTGCCGTAAGATTTAGTAAATACATCACTATTCAGAGCTATCTCGTTTTCTAAATAATGTAAAAATATTTTATCTACTTTGATTAGTGACCCCTCATTCGCATAAGTACGAAGCTCTAAGCCATCTACATCTGTCTCTAGTAATAATGGCAATTCTAAAGTCAGTTTATTGTTATCAAAATAACTCTTATAAATTTCTTTCTTAAAAAAAACTTTGCCCTCCGATCCGGAAAATATATCTATAAATCCTAAGTTGTCATACTTAAAGTTTATTAATTCTATTTCCATGATGAATTTATAATTTCCATGTTGTAAATTTATATATGGTCCATACATAAAAAAGCCACTAGCACCATTACTTTGAATAATATGATCATCAACTAAATTTGATTTATTAAATATTCTTAATGGTAAATTAATTTTTGTATTATCAGCAATCTGATCACTATTATTAACAAATAATAAACAACTATTTTGAGCTATCATTATTAAATCATAATTCCTTGAGATCTTAAAAATATCATTAAGACTTCCTGTAATTACGAATACATTACCTTCTATTTTTTCTAATTCTTTATTAGTGAGATAATATAGCTTATCTTTTTGTAGTAAAAATTGGTAACAATCAGAAATCCTATTATTAATCTTCTTACCGTCCCATAAATAATAAACGGGAATAGTATCACTTTCCTTAATAATGCTTACTACGCTATTAATCTCTAACCTTGATTTATTAACACTTATAATATCTTTCTTAGTTATATTTTCACCTATATAAAAATAAATCGTACTAATTAAAATAATAGTAAGTACAGTGATAAATTTCTTATTACTTAATAAATTAAAAGATATATATATACAAATACATATAATAATAGATACAAAGGCAGAAATATAAACATTATATGAATTTTGGGGAGTCGGTTGTACTATTAAACAACTAGTATTAATAGAAAAATTACTAATAAAATTAAATCCTTTCAAAATATACCTAACTATTATTGCTAAAAAACCAAAACATATAATAATCTTTGATAACAAAGCTTTAGTAATATAATTATCTTTATTTGCAAACGATAAGCCACCAATTAAAATCATTGGACCAATAAACATTTCATTATATCTTCCGTATAATATATGATCTATACGGTATGGGTCACTCATGAAAATTACACTTATAGCTATTGTAAATAATGAAGTAAATAACATAAATATATAAAAATACATTTTGTTGCTTGTATCTTTTTTCTTAATTGAAAGCAATATATTACGAATCAAATAATAAAGTGAAAAATAATAGAGTAAACCTGTTGATATACCAAGATAGAAAAATTGCCCTGCAAATATTTTAATTATATTAATGAAACCGTCAATAGAAAAAAAACTTTTTATTTTATCAATTTGCCCCGAAAAAGTATTATTAATTATACTAGCATTATTTAGGTAAAGGTTTGCCTGTAAATCACTGTCGATAAAATAATGTAAAACTAATAGAACTAAAGCGGGAACTAAATAAAATGCAAAGCGTTTCCAGTCTAATTTTTTCATAATTTTCATTAAAATAATAACAAGAAAACCAGCTATCAAGATTCCTATGGCTCTTTTATGAACCATGAATATATAGACACTTAGTATTCCTATTAGGCTTAATCTAAAATTGCTGGGTTTTTCAACAATATCAACAAAAAGATATGTCAGCAACCAAAAAACTAATATTAATGTACATTCGCTCCAGGCAATGTTTATATTTATTATATAAGAAGGATACATTGAAATTATGAAAGAAATAACTATCAGTATATAATTATTTATCTTATTAAAAAGTTTCTTTGCAGTTCCATAACATAGCAAAAAACTTATTACTAACATTATCGCATTTAATACTATAGCAGCTTTATACATATATATAGCATTCTTAAATATCCAAAAAAAAGGAATTAACAAAATTGAGTAACCATATGAGTAATAAAATATCTTTGATGCTGTACCTGACCAATCAATACCATTAAAATAAGCTGCATTGGCCCAATATCCAAATTCGTCATCTAATACAAATAAAATACCTAATTTTTTAATATGTCTAATATATATTATAAAAAGAATTACTGAGATACTTATTAAAGCCAAAATATTTTTGTTTAATTTTATATCACTTTTTTTCAATTAAATTCCTCCTTTACAGCAAGAATTATACCATACTAAGAACTATAATCTCTTGATAGTTCTTAAAAATAATTCCCCTATTTTTTTGTAATCAAAATCTTTTAATCTGATCCGTTGCTTATTAATAACGTGTTTTCTTACGATTTCATCAGTATTGACAATGTCGATCAATTCACCAATTCTTGCAAAATCCTTTTTGAAAAACACAAGGCCGCTGTTTCCCAGAGTATCAGGTATAGCAGATGTTCCATAGGCAATAACAGGGATATCAAAATACATACTTTCTAATAATGGTACGCAAAAACCTTCATGTTCGCTCATACATAAAAATACATCAGCAACACTATAATAAGCCAGCAATTCATCAAACTTAACATGACCTGAAAATATTACATCAGACAGTCCTAATTTCTCTGGTAAATACTTGATCTTATCAAAATATTTTGGTACCGCATTGGCTCCTACTAGAATTAATCGACTATTTACATTGATATTTTTTTTATAATATTCAAATGCTAAAATTAAATCTTCTTGTCTTTTGTTGGGAGCGATTCTACCTACAAATAAAATATTCTTTTTCCCATCTTTATATTTTTCAATTATTTTTTTATCTGGCGGAATATTATACGATTTAAAATCAATAATTAATGGTATAACAGATACATCAGAAAATCCAATCTCTGTTAGTTCTTGTTTATTGTAGTTTGAGTCAGCAATTATAATATCAACAGAGCCCACTAAAACCGACAGTTCCTGTCTTCCAACGAATGTGACTTCAGTCATACTCTGATTATAATTTTTAAAGTACTTACTTGGTGTTATGTTATGATATATTAATAGCTTTTTACATTCAATATTTTTAAACCAATTAGTAAGTTCTGATCCAATGCAATAATGATAAATTACAAGATCGTCTTTTTCTATATTTTCCATGAGGTTATTTATATGTTGAACAAATCCATCAATTTTTTTATCTCTTATATATTCTGCATAAATACTAGTAGTATATCCATTTTCCATCAGTAGTTTTCTAATAGCTAATACTTCATTGCTAATAGCATCACCATATGATATTGTTTGTAAAATTTGAATTACTTTCATTGTTAATCTCCAAATTAATTTATTAAATCCTCATTTTTTTTAATTCTGTCATTAAGTTGAATAATAGCCTGATAAATCAATGAATTATATTCATTCTGTTGTTTTATTATCGGTTCTATATACCATCTGATCAATTTCCGAATAAGTCTTTTAAAAAAATATTTTATCTTGCTAAACTTTTCATCGAAAGGTATTAATGTATGATTTATTCTTATAAACATACAGTTTTGCAATTTCATAAGTATTTCTTTCATCTCAAAAAGTTCTTGATCCTTTGAAATATCAAAAGATCTGGAAGCCTCATCGAGATAGGATGTTTCTCTTCCCCTTTGTTTAATCTTCTCTTCTATTCGTCTGGATATATCCAGTTCAAACTCATCTGTTACTCGTAAGAAATTATCCATACCTTAACCCATTCAAATCATTTGTTTTTAATAAAATTATAATACGCTTTCAAAGTATTTTCAATCATTGCTTTGTTTGAGAACATCTCATTAAACCTTATAAAACTGTTGTCGCCAAAGTCGTTACGCAGATTTTTATCTTCAACTAAAATAGAAATTCGATCATATAATTCCTTGCTATTCTCTGCTTCTATAAGGAACCCATTATAAGCATCCTCTACAATCTCTTGCATACCTCCTATTTTACATGCAATAACCGGTTTTTTTGCACTCATAGCTTCAATTAGTATTATACCAAATGATTCGTATAATGATGGTGCAATCAGTATATCACAGTTAGCATATTCCTGTTCTTTTTCTTCATTACTTACTTGTCCTAAGAAGATTACTTTATCTATCCATTTTTCTTTTTGATATTTCTTATAAAAGTAATTTTTAAAAGTATCATTTATCTTCTCATCCACGATTTCTGTATTACCAATAAATCTAAACTCTATGTTGCTATATTTCTCCATTAATTTTGGTATTGTATCAAATATTGTATGTATGCCCTTCCTTCGTTCGAGTCTGCCAACAAATAAGATCTTTATAGTATCTCTATCCGGACGATTTGGTACTTTAGTATTCTCATCAACACCAAGATAAACTTTACATAGTTTATCGTTGTTAAATTCTAAATTATATAAATCTTTGATGGTCTCTACAATATTGTCACTGATTGCTATTATTCCTGCAGCATCTTTCATCATTTGGGCTTCAAAATCAGTAAAAATCTTAAGGTCATCGTTAATGGTCCAATTTTGTGTTTCTGCAACTTTTAACAGTGGTGTTTGTAATCTAACTACAACAGGTATTTTATTTTTTAACAAATGCGCTGCAACTGCACCTTCAAAATCCCAAAGCGCGCTCTCGATTATGTCAAGACCATATTTTCGATAGATTTGCTCTATTTTTTTATATGCGCAATAAGAATAGTGAACCTTCGTTGAAGTGGTTGGATAATCATTTAATTCAGATAAATCTATTTGCTCATTATATTTGATTCTATGAAAGCTTATACCTTCCTCCATCCAGTCGAAAGGGTTATCCCCTAAGGTAATCACATGAGCAATATGGCCAGCTTTAACGAAACCTTTGGCTAATTCATACGTATGTTTAGCTGTTCCTCCAATACCATTACGCGGATCATCTTTACTTAATAAACATATACTAAGTACATCATTAGTACTATTATATTTTTTGAACTGAGTCTTTTTATCTATATTATAATTCAAGGATCTTTCCTTATTATATCCGTCATGATACCCTTTTTCGAAACCTTTTCTACATTGTTCAGTATATTTCACGCATTCTTCTTGAGTTATTCTGCCTTCTTTTTGCCAAACTTTATATAAGTTTAAATGTTCCTTCTCAATTAATCTCACTCTTTGTTCTCTTTCTTCATCTGTTGCCTTTCCTATAGAATTTTTCAAAGCAAAATAAGCTTTATTTTTCACTATTGGATACCAGTTCAGTCTGCAACCATCAAAAGTGTTTTCTCTTATATGACTTTTCGCAAATTCATGGTGAATAAAAGCTCGCTCATGATTTACTATTCTATAACCTGCTTGAATTATTCTGACCGCTAAATCTGATTCATCATGAAAATAATCGTAATACTCATCAAATCCTCCTACTTTTAGAAGAGCTTTTCTTAAAAATGAACAATTTGTTCCAAGCATCATATTAAATTTATTTCCCTTTGGATCATTATAATCGGATCCAAAACAGTGAACATCCGCATTTCCCCATATATCTATATAACCACCCTCAAACTGAAAATGGTCATCCCCAGGCCCATACACTTTGCCCCCCACTCCACCAACCTTATCGTCATTGTATAAAGATACAATATCATCAAGCCAATATTTATCCGGAATGGCATCATCATCTATAAAAGCAACAATTTCGCCACTGCTTAATGCAATTCCCATGTTCCTGGAAATCGACAAATTAGTATACGGGTTATTATCAATCTTTATTCTGTCTGAATATTTTTCTAATATCATGTAAGTATTGTCTGTGGATGGACCATTTATAACAATTACTTCAAAATTTTTATAATTTAAATTTTTTAGTGAATAAAGGGTCCTATTCAAAAACTCAGCTCTGTTATATGTGCAAATTACAATTGAAACAGATTTACTCATCAATATTTCCTCCTGACCATTTGTCTATTAAAATATTAATCTTTTTTTCAAAGAATTCTCTGCTGAAATTTCTAACCCAGGCATACTGTTTATCAACTATTTGTTTTTGTATATTTTCATTAGTTAGAATAACATGAATAAGTTTTGCTATTTTTTCTGCTGATTTATGTTTAATAAGTATCCCTGCGTCCCCCATTGTTGTATGTATTGCACCAGCATCAAATGCTATGGTTGGTATTCCGAAGTACATACTTTCTAATAATGGTATACAAAACCCTTCATGTTCGCTCATGCAAATGAAAACATCTGCATCTAAATAATATTGATATAGATGTTCATCATCAATCTTTCCTGTAAATATAATATTTTTTGATGAATATAGGTTATTTATCTTATTTTGTAGTTTATCGAAATAATCCATGTAATCAGCATAGTTCCCAACAAAAACAAGTTTGCTATTACAGTTTATATTTTTAAAATAGTATTCAAATAGGTCAATAATATCCTCATGCTTTTTATTAGGAGCAACTCTACCAACAAAAAGAAAGGTTTTTATTTCTGTGTTTTTTTTTCTCTTATTCTTTAACAACCTGTCTATCTTGGAAAAATCAATTAATATTGGAAGTACATCGACATCTTTATTAATTCCTAATTGTTTTAAGCTCTGCACGTTAAACTCTGAATCAGCTAAATAATAATTGTAATATTTATATAATTCTAATAGCTGTTGTTCTCCTTCACTGCATCTTTCCCCATGAATACTATTATTGAAGAATTCTGCAGGTGTTATGTTATGATAAACTAAAACCTTTTTACAATTTGCTTTTAAAACTGTTTCCCATGTATGGTTCTTACCAGAAAAATGATGCAACAAGATATCATTCTCTTTAACTTTCAGTTTGTCAATATCATATCTATAAGTGTTTACTTTGTCATGGAACCATTTGCTATAAATTTCTGTCTCCATTCCCATTTCCCTCAGAAGATTATATTTATTAATAACATCATTACTAACTCCATCACCATAATCAAGAGCATCAATGACTTGTATTATTCGCATAACTGAACCTTCCTTTATTAATACGGAATTAAGCCATAACCTATTCCTCAATCATCACATTAGCATCCACAAAAATCGAATTTATGCCTGTAAAAGCATATTCCAAATAACCTTTCTTTTTCATTAGCTCAATTATATCATTTCTTTTTGTCCCATAAGTCAAGTTCTTTCTATATTCTATAGTTTCAATAATAAACACTATAGGTCTATACTTTAATTCATCCAGTGATTCAAGCACTTTATATTCATCGCCTTCAATATCAATAGAGACTATTGTAGGGGTCTTATCAAAATACTTATCAATAACATCATTGATTGTCATAATTTTTATTTTCTCGATCCGCTCCACAAATACATCTGGATTGTTTGAAATAGCTTTATCAATGAATTCTCGGTTAAAAGAGCTTAGTCCACCACCGTTAACCACATAAAAGTCCAAAATCTGTCCTGAGTTAATGCCTATTCCGATATTAAGCACAATATCACGGGGTCTATATCTTTTAATTTCATCTATTAATAATGGGTTTGCTTCAACTAAAACACCACTATATCCTTTTAAGTAAAACCGATATGTATTATTATAATTTTTATAGTGATTGCATCCTATGTCTAAATAAGAAATCGCACCAATTTCTCTTTTAATTTTGGAAAGGATGTGTGTAACAATTATATCTTCTCCTGCTTGTGAAAAACACTGATATCCTATGACAGGATTTGAAGACAACATTTCATTACATGAATCAATTCTTTTATTTGTTGTACTAAGCCATTTCTCTTGACCATCAATCCTCAAATTTGTAGATTGTAACCACATTTCATCATTTTTTAATTGATTACTTAGTCCGGTTAACCAATTTTCATGGTTATTGATTCTATAGATCAGAGAATCTTCCAAAGTTTTTAATTTCTTTTCAATTTCATTTATTCTTTCATTCTGCTCCATCACATTAGAATTGCATTTTCCATTATTATTAGATTTCTCATCAAAAGAGTTTTCTATTTTATTAAGCTTTCTGCCTATATCATTGATTGTTTCATTAATCTTCTCATCAAAAGAGTTTTCTATTTTATTAAGCTTTCTGCCTATATCATTGATTGTTTCATTAATCTTCTCATTAAAAGAGCCTTCTATTTTTCTTAGATTTCTATTAATATCGTTGATTGCTGCTATACTTTCATTTATTTTTTGAACTGATTGACCTACTAAATTTACAGCATGATTATTAAATATTTCTTGATTTCTTGTGACTACCATTAAAATTCTATTAATTATAATCTTTAGAAGACGAAACCTGGTTTTGGGTGGAATAAGTTTTGTAATATTTTTATTTTCATTCATTTGTCTAATACTAAAATCATACCAAGCGGTATTTATAGGTATATCAACATTAATACCTTTTTTTTCTTCACTGACAGCTTCCATTTGTGAGCTTTGTTTTAAAGCCATTTTATCTGTATTAATCTCTTTGATCTCATCCCAATTAACAGAGTATGTTTCTTGCTTAATGTAATCTGTCAGTACCGGGTTTCCATTTACTATATATTCCTCTTCCATCTTTCTTATCTTCTCAAGAATGTCATATGCACTCAAATTGCTCATTTTTTATCCTCCAATCGATTTATATAATACTATTATCAACTTCCCAAACTGCTTCAAGACGACATATTCCAATATCTGATTTATCTGATACAATAGTAAAGTGCTTTATACATTGTATATCGTCAAATGGAAAATTGTCATAGGAGTATACGGCAACATTTAAATAATAATCTCCAGACAATAAATTATTATTATTTATATGAGCAATAACATAACCGTTTTCCTTTGGTTGAACAAGTATATTTCTTTCTATTAACGTATTTGTTCCATAACATCTTATATCATCATTTGTGTAAATAGCAATACCAAAGTTCGCCTCTATATTTTTTTCTTTGCAAATATATTCAAATCTTATATCAAATGGTTCACCCGTTCTAAAAACACTACTTTCATCGCCTTGCTTATTTAAAATTCTAATATCAGTAATTTCTACTTTTTTATTTCCAAATCTAATCTTTCTTTTATCTACAATTCCACTATCTTTATTAGAATCATTTTCATCAAGTGTATATTGATCAGTTCCAATTGAGTTGCATTCATCTTCCATTGCCTTTTCTAAAGATTGATCTTTAATAATTTGTCTTTTCTCACCCATATAGCTAAGATAAGCACCATGTACCTCCTGGGGTCTTCCTGACATCCGAATAATACCATTATCAATCCAATATGTTTTCTCACATATCTGTTCTATCTGCCCTAACGAGTGAGACACAATAACAATTGTTGTTCCATTTTTTTTGATTTCTCGCATTTTATCAAAACATTTTGCTTGAAAGCTTACATCGCCTACAGCTAAAATCTCATCTATTAAAAGTACATCAGCATCAACATTTATTGCAACAGAAAAAGCAAGCCTCATGTACATTCCTGATGAATAAGTTCTTACTGGATTGTCTATGAACTCTTCCAGTTCGGAAAAAGTTATTATATCATTTAGACGCCTGTCAATTTCTTTCTTTGTCAATCCAAAAATTGATGCATTGGTATATATGTTTTCTCTTCCGCTCATATCAGGATGAAATCCTGCACCCAACTCAATAAGACTAGAAACCCTGCCTTTTATCTCGATACTGCCTTTGTCGGGGTACATGATTCTTGTCATTAGTTTTAGTAATGTACTCTTTCCAGATCCATTTTCCCCGATAATACCTACAGCCTGACCTTTATCGACCTGAAAGGACACGCCCTTTAAAACCAACCTCTCTTCATAGCGATTACGGTGTCTAAATAGCAGCCTTTCCTTAAAAGTTTGCCCTTTGTCATAATATACTTTAAACTTCTTTTCTACATTTTCAACTCTTATAACACTCACTATAATTCCTCCGCAAAATGCTTTTTCAGCTTTCCAAAAACAATAAAGCCTGCTGCTAGGAATAGGACTCCAAGTATAAATCCGTTAAGTAAAGATTTAAGATTGGGTACACCACCATAATACAAAACTTCTCTGTATGCATCTATTATAGGAACCATAGGGTTTAACATAAATACTTTGCGCAAATCTTCAGGTATCATATCGACAGAGTACAAAACCGGTGTCAAATACATCCAAGCCATTGTTATGATGCTAAGAATATGTTCCAAATCCCTAAAATAAACCGTCACTGCTGATGCTATTAGCGCAAAACCTACTGCCATGATATACTCAACTAACATAATAACTGGCAGACAAAACACTCCAAGTATGTTTAATTGTATCCCAGACACTAAAACAACTAAAAAAATTATAATAAAGCTGAAAAGCATATTAACGAAGCAACTGGTAACATAAGAAATCGGAATTACTTCTCTTGGAAAATATATTTTTTTTACTAAATCCTGCTGAGCAATAATAGAGCTTGATCCTCCGGTTATTGATGCCTGAAAAAATATCCATGGTACAAGAGCAACAAAAAGGAATAGGTAATATTTATCGATACCACTTTTCAATATAATTGAAAATACTATGGTATAAATTACAAGCTGTAAAAGCGGGTTAATAAATGTCCATAAAAAACCCAAAACTGATGCTTTATATCTACCTCTTAGATCTCTTCTTACAAGGCTGTATACCATTTGCCTATAATTATAAATCTCTTTTAATATTTCCATTTCGTCCTCTGTTTCATGTGAGTCTAGATTAGTTCCTCACAAACTTTCCGTATAATTTCAGCTGACTTATCCCATGTAAACTGCCTAGCTCGCTCTATCCCTCTGGCAGATAACTCAAATCTTTTTTTCTCATCATACAAAAGCTGTTTCAGACTCTCTTTAATGCTGTCTGCCGAAAAAGGATCGACAAAAAAGGCTGCATCTCCCACTACTTCTGGTAATGAAGCTGCATTAGACACGATCACCGGAGTTCCACAAGCCATTGCTTCAATCGGAGGCATACCAAATCCTTCATAAAGCGATGGAAATAAAAAGATTTTTGCTCCTTTTATAAGAATCGGTAAGTCTTCCTGATTAATGTATCCGGTAAAAATGACATCTGATTCAATACTCATAATCTTTACCGTTTCATATATGCTCTCATATAACCAGCCATTTCCTCCAGCTATAACCAGCTTTGGTGCAGTTGGGATTTCAGATTTTAATTGTGCATAGGCTTGGATAAGCCTCTCTAAGTTTTTTCTCGGCTCAATTGTTCCTAAATATAGAAGATATTCTCTTGGTATTCCATATTTTTGGGTTACCCGGCAGATATCTTGCTCGCTGTAGTTAGGGTGGAATACAGATAGATCAACACCATTAGGCATAACAACAATTTTGCTTTTCTCAACACCTAAATATTTTATGATTTCCTGCTTGCTGAACTGTGATACAGTAATAATTTTATCTGCCCTTTTGCATGATTTACGCAGTGATTTATTGAGCATAAACCGTGTTCTATCCCTAACTGTCTCAGGATAAACTTTATAGGCCATATCATGGACTATTACAATTTTTTTACCCTTTACCCCCGCTGGAACAATATAATTGAAGAACAAAGTTATATCAGTATCATGCCCAAAAAACAACGAATAAGGTAAGTAAAAAAAAGTAGAAAGAATTTTATAGATAACATCATTGAACCATGAGCACTTTTTTATCTTATATCCCATTTCCACATATTTATCAACATTAATAATTTTCTGCTTCTTGTAACCCAAGGTAAAGCAGTTAAGTTGGTAGGTGTTTTTTGTATCAAGTTTAAGATTATGCAGAATATTTTCTGCACACCAGCCAATACCTGTTTTCTCACCTTTTAACAGTAACTGTACATCAAATGATATTTTCAAATCGATTCACCCTTTTCTTGATAGTTGTATATCTTTAGCACTTTATCCAACATATCATCCATTCGGAAGCACTCTTTCACTCTATTTCTCGCCCGTCTGCCCATCTCATTTCTTTCCTTATCATGCTCGACCATCCATTTCATAGCATCAGCCAAGGCTTGTACATCATTGGGCGGAACAGTAAGGCCTGTTACCCCATCTAAACTCACATACGGAACGCCACTGCTAAGATTAGTGTTTATAACAGGTTTGCCAAATGTCATTGCTTCTATCTGAACCAGACCAAAAGCTTCGCTTTTTTCAGTGGATGGTAGAACCAACACATCACAATCTTCATATGCTTTACAAATCTCTTCTTCTTTTACTTTTCCGATCAAGTGTACTTTTTCTGTCATGTTGTATTGCCTTACTTTTTCCTCAATTACTTTTTTTAACTCTCCTTCCCCAATTATAGTTAGCTCTGCATTATCAACTTTTTTAAACGCTTCAATCAAAATATCGCAGCCTTTGTAATAGACAAGCCTTCCTACAAAAAGCATTTGTACTGGTTTTAAAGAACCGCGTAATTGCTTTGATTTCTCTATGTATAAATCAGAATTTTTTTCTATCCTTTTGTCTATTCCATAGGGAATTATAACACACTTATTTTTATGTTTTAACAGGTAATCAGAACCGTCTATATGTCCTTGTGTAGCTGTGATAATGACATCAGCTCTCGAAAGAAAACTATCCATAAACGGCTTATATAGTTTCATAAGTTTCTTCTGCTTTACAATATCGCTATGCCACCATACCACTACCTTTCCTTTATATCCTGACAGAAGGCATGCCAGATCTCCTAACGGAAACGGCATATGAAAATGTATTACATCTCTGTCTTTTGATAGCTTTCTGAAATGTCTGAAAAAAGAAACGGATATTGGCATGGAAAACAACATCCCCAGGCTTCCTGCTCTATGCACCATGACACCATTTACTTTTTCCACTGCGGTTTTGCCTTTTGCCTGGCAAACAAGCACTTTCATATCTGTCTGGTTATTCAGGCCTTCTGCCAACTGCTGAACAACATGCTCTACTCCTCCGATCCAAGGATAATACAGCTTGTTTACTTGCAAAACTTTAACCTTTTTCATTTCACAGGCCTCTTTTGAGTAATATTTCTCTGCTTCTTCAATATCCCATTACACACAAACCCCAGCCCCAGCAGGATCCAGAAAACAGATGCTATGGCAACCATGCTGTCATTGAATACCGCAGCGGCAAGATAGCCGCANAATGCAGCGAAGCATGCCAGGCCGGCAGCAGGCAGGAATTCCGTGAAGTCTTCCTTCCAGAGCGCCTTTATGCTCGAAACCGCATACATGCCGAACAGCACCAGCATCGCAACGAGCGACAGAACACCGGTGTTGAGCGCTGCCTGGAGGTACATGTTGTGAGCCTTGTCGACAAATATCCCGCCTGTCTGGTAAAGCTTCAGCTTATTCAAAAAGTCGTACTGCGGGAAATACAGCGCAAACGTATC